>Ga0233425_10002510_pt1 | contig 35822 bp, 28 predicted proteins | sample Watercolumn_Towu_2_FD_181712 | JGI IMG/M metagenome (GOLD analysis project Ga0233425, IMG submission 181712) | Freshwater microbial communities from Lake Towuti, South Sulawesi, Indonesia - Watercolumn_Towuti2014_140_MG | ecosystem: Environmental > Aquatic > Freshwater > Lake | place...
GCTTTGCCGGCCGGTGCCGGGTTCGGCGGGAAACGCCCCCGGATAGACCCCCACAATGCCTTCATTGTCCGGCAAAGCGACCTCTGAGAGGATCTTCCCGCCAAAGAGTTGGCTGGTGACCAGCACCGTCCCTTCCTCGACGCGTAGGTTGCGGCAGAAGCTGATGAAGGGACGGTCCATTTTGAGCGACAGGGTCGAGCCAATGCCCATGGCGAGGTTCGTCCCGCCCACCAGGATGAGCCCGGCGCCTTGCTGCGCAGCCAGCCGTTGCAGGACCACGGCGGCGTCGCCCGCCGTCAGGGCGTCGAGCGCCAATCCCGGGATGACCCAGACCTTGTCCGCCAAGCTCATCTGCGTTGCCATCTGTTCAACGCCGTCGCCGAACAGGGCGGCGTGGAGGGGCGCCTGCTGGGCGTCGGCCAGCCGGCGGCCCGCCCCCAGAAGTTCGTGCGTGATCCCCGAGAGCGTCCCTCCCAGGTGCTCCGCCAGAATTAGAATTGCTTTAGCCACGGGCATTTCCTCCGGTAGTGAAACCGTGCTCGGCGAAGAGCCGGCAAAGCGACTCGGCCACGGTCTCGGGTGTCCCGTCCAGCATCTGCGCGCGCCCCGTGGTTTCGGGCTTGAAGAGCCGCCGGACGACCGCTTTTCCGCGCGTCGCGGGTGCGGCCACCTCGAGGGTCTCAATCCTCGCCGATTTCATCGCCGCACGCACCTTGGCGATCGGCACATAGCGCGGCGGACGCGTTGCCGACTGAACGCCGAGCACGGCCGGCGGCGCGGTCACGAACTCGCCGCGCAACCCGCCAGCGTATTCCTTGGTGACTATCAGGTTGGCCCCTTCCGGTCTAACCCCGGTCACCACACCCAGGTAGGGCAACCCGAGCAACTCCGCCACCATCGGGGCGATCTCGCCGTCCAGCTCGTCTATCGCCTGGCTGCGCAGCAGCACCAGCGTGTCCGGCGGCAGCCTGCGGCCCTCCGGCTTCAGGAAATCGGCGTAGATGCGCGCGGCGCTCGGACCCGAGAGCAAAGGCAGATCGGCGCCAGTCAGTTGGACCGCGCGGTCAGCCCCTTTAGCCAGGGCGGTGAAAAGCGCGTCCTGAACCTCGGCAACGTCCAACGCCGCCACGGTGACGCTCCCGCCGTGCGCTTCCTTCAAGAGCAGGGCCTGCTCGAGGGCGTGTTCATCGGGGTCGCCCAGCTTGAAACGGAGGAATTCCTGGTCGAGTGATAGTCCGTCGCCGCCCACGGTGAGCTCTTCGACCGTGTCTGGCGCCAGTTTGAGGAGGACGAACAGGTTCATGAGACGCAGGCGTGGCTCAGGGTTCGGCGGCGGGCGGGTGATGGATGGCGGTCATACCGATTTACGGGGCAAGGTATAAACGGATCGAATCCTGCGCTAGGCGGTTCTTGGCCGATAATTATCAGTTATTGGCAATTAACATCGCTGATAAAACAGTGATACTAATTGAACGCGCGGGACTTCTCCCCCCGCCGTGGCCCCGTGCCGGTCCGCTTCCGAACAGGTCTTCAGGTAATGCACAGACCAATCTGTTTTAGCTGGTGTGATGTCAAAATAGGGTGATGGTTTGCCAAAAAAGGTAACATGAAAAAAAGAGACAAACTAAACACACCATTAGAAATTGAATCCGTGATTGACCGTTTTCAACCGCACGCGGCCCCGCCCGGACACCCGGGGCACGGCTACGGGCCGGCCCGGAAAGGCTGAGCATGGACGACCTGTTCGCGGGCGACTTGATCTACATTTGCGCCTTTGGCCTTGGGGGCCTGGGGTTTGCCTTGGGACCGTTCGTGGTGGTGCACCTCCTGGCGGCGCGCCGGACGCGGCAATCGGCCAACAAGACTGGCCAGTTCATCGAGTGCGGCATGGAGCCCATCGGGGATGCCTGGATCCGGTACAGCGCGGTCTATTATCTCTACGCCCTGGTGTTTGTCGCTTTTGCGGTGGATGTGCTCTACCTGATCCCCGTCGCGCTGGTCTATAACCGCGAGTTCGGCATCCGGGATTTCGTCGAGTTGGTGATCTTTGTCGGGATACTGTCGCTGGTGATTGTCTATGCCTGGAAGAAAGGAGTTTTCGAATGGAAGCGCAAGTCGAGTGCTCCCAAATCGTAAAGTTCGCCGTCCTTGACGAATTGCTCGCTTTGGGGCGGGCCAATTCGCTGTGGCCGCTGACGTTCGGGCTGGCTTGCTGCGCGATCGAGATGATGGCGGCCGGGGCATCGCGCTTCGATCTGTCGCGATTCGGGGCGGAAGTGTTCCGGCCATCGCCGCGCCAGGCGGATGTGATGATCGTGGCGGGGACCATCAACAAGAAGATGGCAGAGGCGGTGAAGACGCTTTACGACCAAATGCTTGAGCCCAAATGGGTTATCGCGATGGGCAACTGCGCGATCTCGGGCGGGCCATTCGTTTTTCCAGGCCAGTACGCCGTCGTGGAAGGGGTCGATAAACTCTTCCCGGTGGATGTCGTGATCCCGGGCTGCCCGCCGCGGCCTGAAGCCCTCATCGAAGGGATACTGAAGCTCGAGGAAAAGCTGACTGGCAAACGGCGCTGGCCGAGGGTGCCGCCCCAATGAACCCGGATTCCCCACAAGCCCACGAGGAGTCGGCCGCTGCGAGTGCCGGCCAGCCTGGCGGCAACGGCGCGTCCGGCCCGTCCGTCCTGGTGGGCCCGCCGGCCCTCGACCAGCACACGCCCCTTCTTGCCCTGCTTGAGCAGGGCCTTGCCTCCGAACAGGGCGGTTCCTCCGTCGAGGCGCCGGCCCTGGCTGGGAAGGCAGTGGACTTTGCGTCGCGCGGTTACCATGTCGAGATGACCGTTGCCCCCGAACGGGTAGTCCTGGCCGCGCAGCTCATGGACAGCAGCGGGTTCGCGCTGGACACGATCACGGGTGTGGATTGGCTGGCGGAAGGGCAGATGGAGTTGCTTTACGACTATTTTCACCCCGAGAGCCCGACGCGCGTGCTCGTTCGCTGCCGTGTCCCGCGGGCCGCGCCCGAGGCGCCCACCATCTCCGCCGTTTTTCCGGGCGCCAACTGGCATGAGCGGGAAACGCATGAGTTCCTCGGGATTCGGTTCCAGGGGCATCCGAACCTGACGCCGTTCCTCTTGCCCGAGGACGCCGACTACCATCCGCTGCGAAAGGATTACGCCGCGTGAGCCCGAGCGAAGTCATTGCCGCGCCCGAGGGCCAGCGGGAGACGTTCGTGCTCAACCTCGGGCCGCAGCACCCTGCCACACACGGGGTGCTGCGGCTCAAGCTGACGATGGACGGCGAGTTCATCGTTCGGGCCGAGCCGGTCTGCGGTTACATCCACCGGATGCACGAGAAGATGGCGGAGAACCGGAGCTACGCGCAGTTTCTCCCCAACACCAGCCGCATCGACTACCTCTCGGCGATGACCTACACGCACGCGTTCGTGGGGGCGGTCGAACGCGCCGCCAAGCTCGAGGTGCCGCCCCGCGCCGAGTTCATCCGCGTGATCACCTCGGAGCTCAACCGCATCTCCAGCCACCTCGTCTGGCTGGGGGCGTACCTGCTGGACCTCGGCGGGTTCACCCCCTTGCTCTATGCATTCGACGACCGGGAGAAGATTCTCGATCTGCTCGAGGGGGTGACCGGCGCGCGGCTGACCTACTGCTACTACCGATTTGGCGGCGTCTGCAACGACGTGGATGAAGCCTTCACGCGGGGCACGAAGGAGTTCGTGGCCTACATGCGCCCGCGGTTGGACATGTATCGCGCGTTGGTCACCGACAACATCATCCTGCGCAAGCGGCTTGTCGGCATCGCCCCGATCAGTGCCGAGACCTGCCGGAAGTACGGGGCGACGGGCCCGGTCATCCGCGGCTCGGGGGTGGCCTACGACGTGCGCCGGCGCGAACCCTACTCGGCCTATCCGCTCTTTGACTTCGAGGTGCCGAACTTCCCCGAGGGCGATTGCATGGCGCGTTACCTCGTGCGCATGGAGGAAATGGCCCAGAGCTTGCGGATCATCGAACAGGCTGTGGACCGGCTGCCCGAAGGGCCGGTGATGGCGACTGCCGTCCCGCGGGTGTTGAAACTCCCCGCCGGAGATGTTGCTTACGCCGTCGAAGCTGCCCGCGGGCGGTTCATGGTGCATATCGTCAGCGACAACAAGGAAATTCCGTACCGGGTGAAGCTGCGCACGCCGTCGCTCTCGAATCTGAGCTTGTTCGAGGAGGCCAGCCAGGGGTTGGTGCTGCCCGATGCGGTGGCGTTGCTCGGCAGCCTGGACCTGGTGATCCCCGACATCGACCGATGAGCGCCCTGGCTGCCATCCAAATCGGTGAGCCGCTCCGCCTCGTGCTGTTCCTGCTGGGAATCATGGCCTTCGTGGGCTTCAACGCCGCCTACCTGGTTTGGGCCGAGCGGAAAGGGGCGGGCCGGTTCCAGCGCCGGGTTGGGCCTTCCGAGGTTGGCTATGCCGGCTTGCTCCAGCCCATTGCCGATGCGGTCAAGCTCCTCACCAAGCAAGTGCTGGTGCCCCCGGGGGCGGACGCGACGCTCTTTCGGGCGGCGCCGATCCTGGTGATCGCTCCGGCGCTGATCAGCCTGGCGGTGATCCCGTTCGGCCCTGCGCTGGCGGCGCGCGATCTGAACGTGGGTCTGATCATGATTTTCGCGTTCGGCTCGGTGAACGTGATGGCCTTGATGCTGGGCGGTTGGTCCTCGCGCAACAAGTACGCGATCATCTCCGCCGCGCGCGTCGTCTCGCAGAACGTGGCCTACGAGATACCGATGCTGCTGGTGGTGGTCACCATGCTGCTGGTGACCGGCACGATGAGCTTGACCAAGATCGTCGAGGACCAGGCCGGCGGTTTCTGGCATTGGAATCTCTTCCGGCTGGCCGCCAATCCCCTCATGCCGCTGACGTTCCTCACCTTCTACATCTGCATGTTGGCCGAGACCAACCGCGCCCCCTTCGACATGGCCGAGGCGGAAAGCGAGTTGGTCGCGGGGGCCTATACCGAGTACGCCGGCATGGGGTTCGGCGTCTTTTTCATGGGTGAATACGCCAACATCCTGCTCGGTTGCTCGCTGGCCACGGTGTTGTTCCTGGGGGGATGGCAATGCCCCTTCGGCCTGTTGCCAGGGGTGTTCTGGTTCCTGGTGAAGCTCTACCTGCTGGTGTTCTCCGTGATCTGGGTGCGCTGGACGTTCCCGCGCACGCAGTTCTACGGCCTGCTCAACCTTTCCTGGAAAATCCTCATTCCCTTGTCGCTGGGCACCCTGGTGCTTAGCGCCGCCATGATCAAACTCCTCGGCCGATGAAAGAGTCCTTGCGCGAAATCTACACCGGCTTGAGCAGCCTGATCACGGGCCTGGGCATCACCTTGCGCCAGTTCTTCAAGCCCGTGGTGACCGTCCAGTATCCGCACGAGTCGCTCAAGATGCCCGCCCGGTTCCGCGGGCACATCGAACTGGTGCGCGACCCGGCGACGGGCAAGCCGCTCTGCTACGCCTGCAAGCTCTGCGAGAAGGCCTGCCCGACCGACTGTATCACTGTCGAGGGCCTCAAACGGGACGGGGAGAAACGCAAGTCGGTTTCCGAGTATCATCTCGACTTTACGCGGTGCAGCCTGTGCGGGTCGTGCGTCGAGGCCTGCAAGAGCGGCGCGATTCGCTTCTCGAAGGAATACAACCTGGCCGGCACGAGCAAGGAGGAGTTCATCCTCGACCTGTTTCGCCGGTTGGAACGGGAGGGCAAATGACTGCGTTCCCGGGCGCGGAGGCGATCGTCAACGGCGTGTTCATCGTCTGTGTGTTGACCACGGTGCTGGGCGGCGTGCTGGCGGTCAAAAGCCGGCGCATCATCCGGGGCGTGTGCGGCCTGGCCATCTGCTGCTTCGGGTTGGCCGGACTCTATTACTTCCTGCGCAGCCCCTTTCTGGCGCTGATGGAGATCCTGATCTACGTGGGCGCGGTCTGCGTGACGATCGTGTTTGCGGTCATGCTGGCCGAGCCGGACGAGCAGCTCGAGAATGCGCCGTCGCGGTTCAGCTTGGTCTGGGGCGGGGGTGCGGCGCTGGTGAGCCTGGCCGTCTTCGCCGGGATCGTGTGCCTCGGGTTGGGGCAGCAGTGGGTGCTGTCCGGTGACCGGACGACGGACGGCTCGGTGGCGGCGATTGGCCGGGGCTTGCTCACCACCTACAGCATGCCCTTCGAGCTGATCTCGCTGGTGTTGCTGGTGGCGATCCTGGGCGCCCTCGCCATCGCCCGCTACGGGAGGACCAAGGCATGAGCGGCGCCCTGTACGACCAACCGCAGGTTTATCTCATCGTGGCCGCGTTTCTCCTGGCTCTCGGCATTTATGGGTTGGTCCGGCGCCGGACGTTGATCGGGATGCTCATCGCGGGGGAGCTGATCTTCTCGGCGGCGTCGTTGAACTTCATGGCGTTGAACCGGTTTGTCGCGCGCGACCCGGTGGTGGGCCAGGTGTTCGTGTTGTTCATCATGGGCCTGGCGGCCGCCGAAGTCGCCGTCGCATTGAGCATCATCATCGCGGTTTATCGCAATTACCGATCGATCCGCACCGGAGACCTCGCGGAACTGAATGGGTGAGATCATGGAACCGATCCACGACAGCCGTTTGCTCCTGGCCGTTCTGGCCCCGCTCCTGGGCGCCGGGGCCGTCATGGCGAGCGGCAAGCGGCCGAATCTTCGCGAGACCATCTCCTTCGTGGCCGCCGCCACGTTGTTCGGCATCACCGCTTCGCTCATCCCCGACATTCGCGCGGGCAAGCGCCTGTTCTTCTGCGTCTTCCAACTGCTGCCGGGCTTGAGCGTGTCCCTCCGGGCCGACCCGCTCTCGATGATCTTCGCCGTCTCCGCCTCCTTCCTCTGGGTGCTCACCGTGTTTTATTCCGCCGGTTACATGCGCGGCCTCCACGAGCACGCGCAAACCCGGTTCAACGCTTGTTTTGCCCTTGCGTTGTTTGGCGCGATCGGCTGCGCCTTTTCCGACAACTTGCTGACTCTCTATCTGTTTTACGAGATCGTGAGTGTCTGCACCTATCCGCTCGTCGCGCACCATCAGGATGCCGAAGGCTACGAGGGCGGCCGCAAGTACCTGGTCTATCTGACCACCACCGCCAAGGGCCTGATCCTGCCCGCGATGGTCGCGATCTACGTGCTGACCGGCAATCTGGATTTTGCGGCGAACATTCGCACGGGCATTCTGCCGGCACAGGCCGCCCCCGGCATCGTGATCGCGCTCTACGTCTGCTGTTTGCTCGGGTTCGCCAAGAACGGCCTCATGCCCTTCCACCACTGGCTTCCTGGCGCGATGGTCGCCCCAACGCCCGTGAGCGCGCTGCTGCATGCGGTCGCGGTCGTCAAAGTCGGCGTCTTCTCGACCGTGCGCGTGATGCTCTACGTGTTCGGCGTGGATCGCATGGACGCGCTGAACCTGGGGTTGCCGACGGCGTACTTCGTCTCGATCACGATCCTGTTCGCGTCGGTCATCGCGTTGAGCAAGGACAACCTCAAGCTCCGGCTGGCCTACTCGACCGTCAGCCAACTTTCCTATATCATCCTGGGGGTGGCGCTCCTCAAGCCCGCCGGGATCGAAGGCGGCCTCATCCACATCGCCAACCACGCCTTCGCAAAGATCACTCTCTTCTTCTGCGCCGGCGCGATCTACGTGGCCACGCACAAGAAGAACATCTCCGAGATGGGCGGCCTGGGGCGCGCGATGCCGTTCACGTTCGGCGCGTTCGCGCTCGCCTCGTTGAGCATGATCGGCGCGCCGCCCGTCGCGGGGTTCGTGACCAAATGGTACCTGCTGATGGGCGCGCTGGACGCGGGTTCACTCGGAATCCTCGTCGTGCTGCTGGTGAGCACGTTGTTGAATGCCGCTTACTTTGCTCCGGTGGTGTATCAGGCCTTCTTTGGCCGGCCCGCCGCTGAGGACGCCCGCCATCACTACACCGAGGCGCACCCGGCCATGGTGATCCCCCTGACGCTGACCGCCCTCATCTCGGTGTTGATCGGCTTTTACCCCGGATTCTTCATGCGCTTCGCGCAAGCCGTGCTCCCATGAAACTCGTTGCCTTCATCGAATTCCTGCGCCGCCAGCTCCGCCGGGTGGTTTTCATCTGCCTGGGGCTCCTGGCGGTCCTGGTGGTCGTGGATGCGATTCCCGCTCTCGTTGACAAGGAGCACGCGCATACCCGGCTGGAACATCTGCCGGGTTTCTGGGCCGTGTTCGGTCTGCTGGGCTGCATCGCGTTGATCCTGCTCTCGAAGGCCTTCGGCCACGCCGGGATCATGACCCGCGAGGATTACTACGATGAATGAGTTCTGGCTCCATCCGGCGCTGGTGTTGATCCTCGGGGGGCTGCTGCTCCCCCTGGTCCCGGCGCGCCTGCGTAAGCCCTACCTCCTGCTGATCCCCGCGTTGGCGTTTGCGCGCGCGATGCTGATGCCGCGCGGGGTTTTCGGCGAGGTCCACTTCCTGGAATGGGTCCTCGTCTTCGGGCGCGTCGATGCCCTCAGCTCGGTCTTCGGCTACATCATGGGCCTGATGTGCCTGATCTCGACCCTTTACGCGCTACATGTCGAGGAGAACGGTCAGCACATTGCCGCCTGGCTCTACGCGGGCGGCGCCCTGGGCGCCATCTACGCCGGCGATTATCTGACCCTGTTCCTCTTCTGGGAAGTCATGGCGCTGAGTTCCGTGTTCCTCGTCTGGTTCCGGCGCGGCCCGGAGTCGTTGGCCGCGGGCTTCCGCTACTTGCTGGTCCACACCGCGGGCGGACTCTCGCTCCTGGCGGGCATCGTGCTTCACTGCAAGGCCGGCGGTCACGGTTGGAGCTTCGACGCGCTCGATGTCCACCACCCCACGCTCGCGGCTTACCTCATCCTCGGCGGATTCCTGCTCAACGCGGCGGTGCCACCGCTCCACGCCTGGCTCCCCGATGCCTACGGCGAAGGCACCTTCAACGGCTCCGTCTTCCTCTGTGCCTTCACCACGAAGACCGCCGTCTATGCGCTCTGCCGCGGTTTCCCCGGCATGGAAATCCTCGTTCCGCTGGGGGTGATCATGGCGTTGTACGGCGTGGTCTATGCCGTGCTCGAGAACGACTGCCGCCGGCTCCTGGCCTATCACATCATCAGCCAGGTGGGCTACATGGTGGCCGGCGTCGGCCTGGGCACGCAGATGGCCATCAACGGCGCTTGCGCCCACGCCTTCGCCCACATCCTCTACAAGGGCCTCCTCTTCATGGGTTGTGGCGCGGTGCTCCACATGACCGGTGAGAGCAAGTTCACCGAACTCGGCGGCTTATACAAAAAAATGCCGCTCACCTTCGTGTTCACCTTGATCGGCGGCCTGTCGATTTCGGCCTTTCCGCTCTTCAGCGGCTTCGTGAGCAAGTCCATGATCGTGCAGGCAGGCTTCGATCAACATCTGCTCTGGGCCGGGTTCCTGCTCAATCTCGCCTCGGTTGGCACCTTCCTGCATACGGGGCTCAAGGTGCCCTATTTCATCTGGTTCGGCAAAAACCAATGCAAAACCGCGACCTGGGAGCGCGCCGCCGAACCGCCGTGGAACATGAACGCGGCGATGGCCGTCGCGGCGGTGCTATGCGTCGGGATCGGCTGCTACACGCCTTATCTCTACCAGATGCTCCCTTACCCGGTGGATTATCACCCTTACTCGTCTTATCACGTCTCCGAGACCCTGCAACTGTTGTTGTTTACCGCGGTGGGTTTCTTTCTCCTCATCAAGAAGCTCGAGCCCGAGCCCACGATCAGTCTCGACATGGACTGGTTCTACCGCAAAGGGGCGCGCGCGTTCTATTGGCTGGCCCGGCGTCCCTTGCAGTTCGTGGATACGTGCGTTGGTGAAGGGTACCGGCTCGCCGGCTTGATTCCGCTCATGTTCTCGGCCCGCGGCGCCGGCCAATTCGACAATCGCATCATCGACGGGTTTGTGGACGGCTTCGCCGGCGCCGTCGCGGCCTTCGGACGCCGGTTGCGCCGGGTCCAGCGCGGGCAGATGCAAGAGAGCCTGTCTCTCAGTTTTGCCGTGGTGGCCCTGCTGCTCGTTGGGTTCCTGATCATCTTCACGAGGGTTGCCCGATGAGCGCCACCCCCAATCCGATCGGGCTGCCCATCCTGAGCCTGTTGATCTTCGGCCCGCTGGCCGCCGTGCTCGTGGCGCTCCTCATCCGGAGCGACCGTTGGCTGCGCTGGTGGACCCTCCTGGCCACCTCGGCCGCCGCCGTCGGTTCGCTGCCCCTCTATTTCGCCTTCGACACCTCGACGCCGGATTTCCAGTTTCTCGAGGACGCGAGCTGGATCCCCGCGTTGCACATCCGTTACACGCTCGGCTTGGACGGCATCAGCCTGTTGCTGGTGCTGCTGACCACCTTGATCATGCCTCTGTGCGTCCTGGCTTCGTGGCGTTACATCACCCATCGCGTCCGCGAGTTCATGATCTGTCTGCTGATCATGGAAACGGCGATGGTGGGGGTTTTCTGCGCGCTCGATGCCATCCTGTTCTTCGTGTTCTGGGAGGCGATGCTCATCCCGATGAGCCTTCTCATCGGCGTCTGGGGCGGTCCCCGAAAGGTGTACGCGGCCCTCAAGTTCTTCATCTACACGATGGCTGGCTCGGTTTTTCTCCTGGTCGCCCTGATCGCGCTTCGTTTGCAGACGGGCAGCTTCAACATCCCCGGAATGATGGGCTATCCCTATTCGCCCGGGTTCCAATGCTGGGTGTTTCTGGCTTGCGCGATCTCCTTCGCCATCAAGGTGCCGATGTTCCCGTTCCATACGTGGCTGCCGGCCGCCCACGTCGAGGCCCCCACCGCGGGCAGCGTCCTGCTGGCCAGCATCTTGCTCAAGATGGGGACCTACGGCTTCCTCCGCTTCTGTCTGCCGATCACACCCTACGCCACGCACTTGTTCATGCCGTACATGGTCGGGCTATCATTGGCTGCGGTGCTCTACGGCGGGTTCACCGCCCTGGCCCAAAGCGATCTCAAGAAGTTGGTCGCTTACTCGAGCGTCGGGCACATGGGCTTCGCCACGCTCGGCATCTTCGCTCTGAACGTGGCGGGTCTGGAAGGCGCGCTTCTGCAGATGATCAACCACGGCGTGACCACCGGCGCGCTCTTCATCGTCGTGGGCATCATCTACGAGCGGCTCCATACCCGCGACCTCGATCGGACGGCCGGCCTGGGCAAACACATGCCCGTGTTCACCGCGTTCCTCGGGGTTTTTGCGCTCTCGTCGCTCGCCTTCCCCGGGACGAACAGTTTCATCGGCGAGTTCCTTGTGCTCACGGGGGGCTTCGCCTACTCGAAGTCGGTGGTCCTGTGGGCGGCCCCGGGAGTGGTCCTGGCGGCCGCCTATATGCTGCGAACCCTTCAGAAGATCGCCTATGGTGGCACGCGCAACCCGGACCATTCCGGCCTGGCAGACCTGAGCCTGCGCGAGATGGTCACGCTCGCCCCGCTGTTGGTGTTCGTGTTCTGGATCGGACTTCACCCGCAGCCTTTTACGCGCGTGATGCACGCGAGCGTGCAGCGTCTGCTCGAGCACAGCAGCCACGCCTCTGCCTTCGCCCTGGTGCCGCCACACTGAGCCCTCGTCCTCCATGATCGCCGACTTCTTCATGGCTTTCCTGCCCGAGCTGGTGCTTCTCACGGGCGCCCTGGTCCTTTTCGTGGTCTGCCTGGGGGAGGGGCGCGAGCGTCTCGCCCGCTTCGTCGCCCTCGGGACGGCCCTGCTCGCCGGCGCCGGCGCGCTCCTGACTCTCACCCAGAAGCACACGCTCTTCGACGGTGTCTATGCCGTCGATTCCTTCTCGCAGCTCCTCAAACTCGTGGTGGCGTCCGGCTTCGCCTGTGTCTTGCTGCTCGACGACCGGCTCACGGACATTCGCGAAGATGTTCGCCCCGAGTATTTCCTGTTCCTGACCTTGAGCGTGTGCGGGCTGGCGATGCTCGTGAGCGCGATCGAGTTGATCACTTTGGTGGTCGCCCTCGAACTATCGAGTTTCCCACTCTACCTCCTCGTGCCCATGCGGCGCGAGCATCAAGGGCAGCGCGCCCAGATGGAGTCCGCCATCAAGTACGTCATGTTCGGTGTCGCGGCGAACGGGATCATGCTCTTCGGCATGAGTTACCTGTTCGGGTTGACGGGCTCGACCTCGCTGCCCGTGCTGTTGGTGAAGCTTCAGCCGATCCTGCACACCCCGCTCGCCATCGCCGCCCTGGCGCTGACCTTCTGCGGCCTGTTCTACAAGCTGGCTGTCTTCCCTTTCCATTTTTGGACGCCGGACGTGTATCAGAGCGCCTCGAATGCCGTGACCGGCTTGATTGCGTCGGTGCCGAAAATCGGCGCTGTGGCCGTGCTCATCCGCCTCGTTTCGCTGGCCGCGCCCGAAAGCCAGACGCTTGCGCTCCTCGTCACGGTCCTGGCCGTAGCGTCGATGTTCTATGGCAATCTCATCGCCTTGCAGCAGAAGGACTTCAAGCGACTGCTCGGGTTCTCAAGCATCGCCCATGCTGGCTATGCGTTGATCGGCTTTGTCGCCCTCGATCAGGCCGGCTACACGGCTGCCCTCTATTACATCATTGGCTACCTGTTCATGGTCCTCGCCTGTTTCGCGGTCATCTGCCGCGTCTCGACCGACGGCGCCAATCTGGCTATCGAGGATTTGGCCGGCCTGCACCGGCGCGCGCCGCTCCTGGCCATCACCCTGGTTACGGGCGTGTTCGCGCTGGCTGGCCTCCCGCCGTTTGTCGGATTCACCGGCAAGCTCTCGCTGCTGTCCGCCGCGCTGTCGCGCGGCCATCTGGCGTTGGTGGTCATCGCGGTGATTAACACCGCCATTGCCGCGTATTATTACCTGTCGGTGGTGCGCGAGGCCTTCTTCCGCGACGCGGGCGATCGTCCGGCCATCGCCTTGGGCTGGCCCACGCGCGTCCTTTGCCTGGCCCTCATCGCCAGCATTGTCGCCCTCGGCGTGGCGCCCGCCCGCCTCTTCGACCTGATCTCGGCCTCGCTGGGTTGCGTGAGCCTGCCTTTCTGAACCTCTGAGCTGCCTCCTTCCCATGATCACATGCAGTTCGAAATACACATGGTTCGAGATTCCCCGCCATGATCCGCCGAAGCGACCCGCGCTCCAGCGCGCCCACGACTTCCGCGAAATCTATAACCTCTACGACGAGGACACCGTCCGCGAGCAGGCCAGCCGCTGCATCCAGTGCGGCATGCCCTTCTGTACGGTCGGTTGCCCGCTCCAGAACCGCATTCCCGAGTGGATCCGCCTCGCCGCCGAGGGCGAATTCCTCGAGGCCTCGGCGATCTCCTGTTCGACCAGCAACCTGCCTGAAATCTGTTCGCGGCTCTGCCCGCAGGAACGGCTGTGCGAAGGGATGTGCACCCTCAACACCCATGCCGATCCCGTCCCCATCGGCGCCATCGAACGCTACATCAACGAATACGCCTTCGCCCACGGCGCTGTGGATGCCTATCCGGTCATGCCCAACGGCAAACGCGTCGCGGTCGTCGGCTCCGGACCCGCGGGCATCGCCTGCGCCGACGAGCTGGCCAAGCTCGGCTATGCCGTGACCGTCTTCGAGTCGCTCCCCATCGCGGGCGGACTCCTGGTCAATGGCATCCCGTCCTTCAAAATCGAGAAGAACCTGGTCGAACGCCGGCTCGAAGTCATGCGCCGCCGCGGGGTCGTTTTCCGCACGCAAGTGGCCGTCGGACACGACATCTCCCTGGGCGAATTGCTGCATGAGTTCGATGCCCTCTTCCTGGGCATGGGCGCCCAGCGCCCAAAACCGCTGGGCGCTCCGGGGGAGGACTTGTCCGGCGTCCATCACGCGCTCCCGTTCCTGATCCAGAAGAACGTCGGCGCGGTGAGCAACCTGCCGGACGTGGACGTCGAAGGCCGCCGCGTGGTGGTGGTGGGCGGTGGCGACACCGCGATGGATTGCCTCCGCACCGCCCTCCGCAGCGGAGCGCGCGACGCGATCTGCGTCTATCGCCGCGATCTCGCCAACATGCCCGGCAGCCGCAAGGAGTATCACAACGCCCTCGAGGAAGGCGCAACCTTCCTCTTCCTCACCAATCCCCTGGCGGTCGAAGGCAATGCCGAAGGCCATGTCACCCAGCTCCGCTGCATTCGCATGGAACTGGGCGCTCCGGACTCTTCAGGGCGCCGTTCACCGCGCAAGGTCCCCGGCTCCGAGTTTGTGATCCCGGCAGACATCGTCCTGGTCGCCTACGGCTTTGACCCCGAACCACTGCCCGAGGACGCCGACTGGCGCTCGATCGCCGTGAACGACTGGGGCGGGGTGGTCGTGGACGAGAACCTCATGACCAGCCGGCCCAAGGTTTTCAGCGGCGGCGACCAGGTCCGCGGCGCCAACCTCGTTGCTTATGCTGTCAAGGACGGCCGCCGCGCCGCCCGCGGCATCCACCGCCACCTCACCAAGCAGAGCCGTTGAACCGACCCACGCCGGCCATCGGCAGTAGCATCGGACGTCAGTCCGATCTTATTTCTTTCTCCCCCGGGGAGGGTGAACCGCTCGGCGCCGCTCTTCGATTCGTGGCCGGTCCACCCGCCCTTCGGGCAGCGGCCGGAGGAGGAAGCGAGATCGGACTGACGGCCGATGCCACGTGGCTGTGGTCCCGACCGGGATGCCGGATTCCGACGAGCCTGGACTCGAGGACCTGGCATCTGCGCGCAACCCTGGCTTTGTTGTGGTGTTAAAGACAGGGATGAGCTATGTTGAGCCCGTGAAGGCAACGGATCAGTCCGCCGCCTGGGTGGCGCTTTCGATCGCGCTGGGATGCTTCCTGGCGGTGACGAGCTCTACCCCGAACGCTCATGCCGCCGCGCCCGCTCCAGACAGCCCGGAGGCCGCTGCTCCCGAGGACGAAGGCACGGAATCCCTCGCGCCGCCCACTGCTGCCGCCAATGCCGCCGCCAACAGGCCCGTTGATTCGCTGTTGCCAAATCCCTACCAAGGCATCATCACGCGCAACCCATTCGGCCTGAAGCCCCCGCCGCCAGCGCCGACGGGCGCCAGCGACCAACCCCCCGCGATCCCCGATTCCGCCCTCAAGCTTAGCGGCATCACCACGCTCGGCTCGAGCAAACGGGCCATGTTCGTGCTTCAAGAGCCGGGCAAACCCGCGGTCAACTCGGACTTGACCCCGGAGCACCAAAAGGACACCTACATCACGAACCTCGAGGTGCTCGAGATCGATTCGCTGGCTGGCGCGGTGCGCGTCAAGTTCGCGGGCAAGGAACTCGCGCTCAATTTCGTGCAGCATGGCATCAAGCCGCAGCCGGGCCCGGCGGTCCCTGCGGCGACCCCACCGGGCGGGCCCAAGGCTGGCGCCGTGCCCGGACAACTGCCCGTGCCCGGACAACTGCCCGTGCCTGGCCAACCCGCGGTCAACGTGGCGGCCGCCAACCTCCAGCCCGGCATGGGTGTGGGGGGCATGACCGGCGTCAACGTCGCCAATGCGGACGCGGCCAACGCCAGCGGTCTCCGCAACATCCCCACGCGCCCGACCCGCCTGCCGCAGTCCGGCGGGACCGCCTACGCTGGCGGCTTCGGCGGCGCCCTGCAGCAACCCCAACCCCAATTGCAGCCGCCCCAACCGGTGATGAGCGTCGAGCAGCAGATCGACAACATGCGCCGGCAACAACAGCAGGCCGCACTGCACAACGTGCCGATGCCTCCCTTGCCACCCGGCGTGGGCGGCGGCGGCGCGGCCAACCAAGGCGATCAAGGCCAGCAGGGGCCCCCGCTGCCGCCGAACATCCCCCTGCCTCCCTTTCCGGGCGGCCAGCCCTGAACCGGGCCTTCACTCGTCCCGCGGCACGGCCCACGGCCTAAAGGCTGGACTACGAACGGCGGACGATCGAGTTCCGTCCTTGCGGGCAGGGCCGATTACCAGTAGCATTCCGAACGATGCCTGTTACTGCTACTGCTGACCCGCCGCGTCGTCGCGACGGCGCAAGTCGCGACGCGGCCGCAGCCAGGGTTGGCGTGGGACTTCTGGCGGCGGTGACTCTCGTTCAGGGCGCGGCTGCGGCCCCCGCCACCCCGAGGGGCGCCCCAGCGGCAGGCATCGATTTCAACCGGGATATCCGGCCCATCTTCTCGGAGAACTGTTACGCCTGTCATGGCCCGGACGAAGGCAAACGCAAGGCGGGTTTGCGTCTGGACCGGGGCGAGGATGCGTTCAGGGAACTCAAGTCCGGCAATCGGGCGCTGGTGCCACGCGACCTCGCGAAGAGCGAGTTGATCCACCGGATCACAACTCCGGACCAGGACGAGCGGATGCCCCCCGCGGCCACCGGCAAGCGCCTCACGCCCGAACAAGTGGAACTGCTCCGCAGGTGGGTGGCACAGGGCGCCGAGTGGAAGCCGCATTGGTCGTTCATTGTGCCCGAGCGCCCGCCGCTCCCGGCGGTGAAGCAAAAGGAATGGCCGCGCAATGAGATCGATCAGTTCGTTCTGGTCAAGGCGGAATCCGCGGGGCTCAGCCCCGCCCCCGAGGCGGACAAGACCTCGCTCGCGCGCCGCGTCTCCCTGGACCTGACCGGGTTGCCCCCGACGATTGAGGAGGTCGATGCCTTTCTGACGGACAAGCGCCCGGATGCCTACGAGAAACTGGTGGATCGACTGCTCGCTTCGCCTCATTTCGGCGAACGCCTGGCCCTGAATTGGCTCGACCTGGCGCGTTACGCCGACACCAGCGGCTACCATTTTGACGGGGTCCGCTTCATGTGGCTGTGGCGCGATTGGGTGATCCAGGCGTTCAACCGGAACATGCCCTTCGACCGATTTACCCTCGAGCAACTGGCTGGGGACCTCCTGCCCAACCCTACCATCGACCAGCGCGTCGCCAGCGGCTTCAACCGCAACAATATGACCACCGACGAAGGCGGCGCCGACCCGGATGAGTATCTCAACAAGTATGCGGTGGACCGCGTTGATACCACGGGCGCCGTCTGGCTGGGGATGACGGTCGGCTGCGCCGAGTGCCACGATCACAAGTACGATCGCCTCACCCAGCGCGAATTTTACCAGCTCTACGCCTTCTTCAACAAGGTCCCGGAAAAGGGGTTGGACCGCATCCGCACCGACAATCCCCCCCCCCGCCTGCCGGTCCCGACACCGGAGCAGGCCCGGGAGTACGTCGAGCGCGATTTCGCCCTGCGCGATGCGGAGAAGACCCTCCAGGACCGCCAGAACGAATTGCCCGAGACCCAGGAGAAATGGGAGCGCGAGACCAATGCGAGCCCACCCCCAGCCCCAACCGAACAGGGGCTGAGGGCGGTGCTGAGCTTCGAGGACACCCTCGAGGCCCGGCCCCCGCCAACAACCAACGCCGCGCCCGCACCGAAGCTCGTCGGCGCCGAACGCCCGACGTTCTCCCCCGGCCGACAGGGCAAGGCGCTTGAACTGGATGGCAAGTCCCAGGTCGAATACGGCCCGCTGTTGATGTTCGACCGCACCAACGCCTTCAGCCACGGCGGCTGGGTGAAGTTGCGCAAACCGTCCGGCTGCATCCTCAGCCGCATGGCGCCCGAGCCGGCGTACCGCGGGTTTGACCTCCTGGCCAGCGAGGGGCGGTTCGAGGTTCACCTCGTCCACCAGTGGCCGGATGACGCGCTCAAGGTGAAGAGCAAGGACTCGTTCCCCACCAATCAATGGCTCCACGTTTTCACCACCTACGACGGCTCGGGCAAGGCCGGCGGCGTCAAGCTGTACGTCAATGGCAAACCGCGCGAACTCGAGGCCGAGAAGGACCACCTCACCAATTCGATCGTCACCACCGAGCCTGTGCGTCTCGGGTCGCGTGCCCGCGAGGCTGTCTTCGCCGGGCTCCTCGACGAAGTCCGCTTTTACGACCGGGTGGTTGCGGAAGAAGAGGTGCGGTCCATGGTCCTGGCCGGCTATCTCCCCGTCATTGCCCGGACGGGTGGTCAGCGCACCCCGGAGGAGCAGGATGATCTCCGGCGCCTTTACCGCGAGCATTACGCCGTGGCCTTCATTCGCTCCGAAGCCGCGCTCGCCCACGCCCGCAAGGCCAAGGAGGAGATCATCCGCGCCGTTCCCTCGACGATGGTGATGGCGGAATTGGACAAGCCGCCGGAGACGTTCGTGCTGGTCCGCGGGGATTTCCGCAATCGCGGTGAGCGCGTGAACGCCGGCGTGCCCTCCTTCCTGCCGCCCCTGCCCGAGGGCCAGCCCGCCAGCCGCCTGGCGCTGGCCCGCTGGCTCACCGCCACCAACCATCCGTTGACAGCGCGCGTGACCGTCAACCGTTACTGGCAGCTCATGTTCGGGGCGGGCCTGGTGAAGACCGTCAACGATTTCGGCTCCCAGGGCGAATGGCCCAGCCACCCTGAGCTGCTCGATTGGCTGGCCTGCCAGTTCCGCGATGGCGGACCGATTCGCGAACGCGTTGGCTCGAGCCAGCGCCTGGCACGCCGCACGGTGGGGGCGTGGGACCTGAAGCAATTGCTCCGGCTCATGGTCACCAGCGCCAGCTACCGCCAATCGGCCGCCGTCACCCCCGAGAAGCTCGAGCGCGACCCGGCGAATCGGTTGCTGACCCGCGGGCCGCGCCATCGACTCGCCGCCGAGTTGGTGCGGGACAACGCGCTGGCGATCAGCGGCCTGCTCAACCCCGCGATCGGCGGTCCAAGCATCAAGCCCTATCAACCGCCGGGCATCTGGGACGGCACCGACGCGGAATACGTGCAGGACCACGGCACCAACCTCTACCGGCGCGGGATGTATGTTTTCTGGCGCCGCTCGGCGCACTATCCATCGTTCGCCACGTTCGACGCCCCCAACCGCGAGGTCTGCACGTTGCTGCGCCAGCGCACGCAAACTCCGCTCCAGTCGTTGGTGCTGATGAATGACCCGGTCTATGTCGAGGCCGCGCGCGCCCTGGCCCAACGCGTTCTCCGCGAGGAGCCGCGCGACCCGCACAAGCGTCTCGAGCGCGCCTTCCGTCACGCCCTGGCCCGCCAGCCCAGGCCAGACGAGTTGGCGGTGCTCGAGCGCGCGTATGACCGGCAACTCGCCAACTTCCAGCGCGACCCGGACGCCGCCCGGGGGATCCTGGGCGTCGGCGAGAGCAAGTCTCCGGAGCAGGTCGAGCCGGGCGAGTTGGCCGCGTTGACCGCCGTGGCCAGCGTCCTGCTCAACTTGAACGAAACCATTTCGAATTGACTTTCATGTTCTCCCCGCATCTTTTCGATCAATGGAGCAGCCGCCGCGCGTTCCTCACGCGAAGCACCACGAGCCTCGGTCTGGTCGCGTTGTCCTCGCTCCTGAATCCCCGGCTGTTCGGCGACGACTCCTCCGCCGCCCCGAAGCCCAAGGGCGCGCTCAAAGGACTTCATGTCGCGCCCAGGGCCAAACGCGTGATCTACCTGTTCATGTCCGGCGCCCCGTCGCACATCGACCTGTTCGATCCGAAGCCGAACCTCAAGGACCGCACCGGCTCGGAGCTGCCCGCGAGTGTGCGCATGGGCCAGCGCATCACGGGGATGACCAGCGGGCAGAAGCAACTGCTGGTGGTCGGCTCGCCCTTCGAGTTCCAACGCCACGGCAAGGCCGGCGTCGAGCTCTCCGAGTTGCTGCCGCATACGGGCAAGATCGTCGATGACTTCGCGCTGATCCGCTCGATGACGACCGAGCCGATCAACCATGACCCGGCGGTTACCTTTTTTGGCACGGGGAACCAACAGCCGGGCCGGCCCACCATGGGCGCCTGGGTCAGCTACGGGCTGGGAAGTGACAACCAGAATCTGCCGGCGTTTATTGTCTTGCTCTCGGGCGGAGGCGGCCAACCGCTCCAGGCCCGCTACTGGGGCAGCGGTTTTCTCCCGGGCAACCACCAGGGAGTGCAATTCCGCGGCCAGGGCGACCCGGTGCTCTACGTGTCGAATCCCCCGGGCTTCAGCCTGCAGGCTCGCCGCGAGTGGCTCGACGCGGTGCAGGAACTCAACCGCCAGAGCCTCGCCCGCCTCGCCGATCCCGACATCTCGACGCAGATCGAGAACTACGAACTGGCTTACCGGATGCAGGTCAGCGTGCCCGAGCTCATGGACATCGCCAGGGAACCCAAGGAAATCCTCGACCTCTACGGCGCCGAGCCAGGCAAGGCATCCTTCGCGAACAACTGCCTCCTGGCCCGCCGTTTGGCCGAGCGGGGCGTGCGCTTCATCCAACTTTGCCACCGCGACTGGGACCACCACGGGGACCTCCCCAATCAGATCCGCCGTCAGGCCAAACTCACGGACCAGGCCTCGGCCGCACTCGTGCTGGATTTGAAACAGCGCGGCCTGCTCGAGGACACCCTGGTCATTTGGGGCGGAGAATTCGGCCGCACGACTTACAGCCAGGGCGACATCAGCAAGACCAGTTTCGGGCGCGACCATCATCCCCGTTGCTTCTCGCTGTGGATGGCCGGCGGCGGGATCAAGCCCGGCCTGGTCCTCGGCGCCACCGACGAGTTCGGCTACAACGTTGTGCAGGACCCGGTCCCGGTGCACGACTTCCACGCCACGATGCTTCATTGCCTGGGCATCGACCACAAACAACTCACCTACCGGTTCGAGGGCCGCGACTACCGCCTCACCGACGTCAGCGGCGAGGTCATCCGCTCCTTGTTGATCTAGCCCGCGAAGACTGATTGAGGGGAAGTTGCGAGGGAGGAACTACCGCCAATTGACGCGAATGTGGCCTGACTCACGGAGCGGCGACAAGCTGTCGCCGCTCCGCCCGAAACATCTCACGAGGCGGTTCGAGTCTCATCTTTCATGCCGGCCAGAAAGGCATGGCGCAAGGCGCAGCCTGTGTTAAGGTCATGGCATGCCGACCGTCTTGAGGTTCGGCATGCCTTGCGGTTCCATTTCTACTCCGACGAGGGAAATGAGCCGGCCCACATCCATATCCGGACCAACGACGGCGAATGCGAGTTCTGGCTGGTTCCTGCGATTGTGTTGGCACAGAATCGAGGCGTGCGACCCGCCGACTTAAGGCGGATCGAGCCGTTGGTGTTTGAACACCGAGAACTCTTGACGAATGCCTTCAATGAATACCATCGCCGATGAACGTGTCGTGTCCGTGGAGCCTGCGGCGCTGCGGGCTTGGGCTGATGGGCGGACGATCTTCATGGAACTTCATGACGGGCGGATCATTGGATTCCCCGCGGACCGATTTCGGCTGCTGAGGGCCGCGACGGCGGAGCAGCTTGGGGCTGTGAAGGTTGAGTTGAACGGCTACGCGTTGAGGTGGGATGAGTTGGACGAGGACCTGACTGTTCCCGGTGTAGTGGCCGGGCGATTCCAACTTCCCTTGGAGTGACTACCCGAGCGGGGATGGGCCGGACGGGGTCATGGAGGAACGGTCAGCGTTCATCCGTCCCTGCCGGGACTGATGACGAGGCGGTGCTGGTCCCCCCGCGCTAAAGCGCCGGTCTATGCTCGTACCGCCTTGTTAGGGCGGAGCACCGTCGCCGTCTGCTCGAGAAACTCACGGGGACGGGCCGTCGACGGGCCGTCCGCGCTCGGCAGAGCGGCTGGGCGCCGGTGCTTGGACCAGACCAACGGTTGAGATTAGCTGGGATTAGCGTTGCTCGCTGAGGCATCATCGGCCACAATGCTCGCAATGGGGCAGCCGGAAGGCGCCAGAGCGCCGGCTGCCGCTTGTTGACATGAAGTTATGAAGTTGCCCGCGATTGCACATCAGCAGACTCATGAGTAAAAAGATACTCCTCACCAGCGTGTGCCGGCCGCTTGGGCCGGAATACGGCGATGCGCCTTCGGTTGGTTATGAATTGCTGTACACCCAGGTGCTGCGCGCCCAGGGCATCTTCAGCCCACGCACCGTCAACATTCACTTCGGGCTGGAATACATCGCGGAGAACCTCGACGCGCCGACCGTGGTGCTGCAATACCCGTCCACGAGAGAATTGATCCGCGAACTCAGGAAGGGCTACGACTACGTGGGCGTTTCCTTTCTGATGGCGGTCATGCACAAGATGAAAGAAGCCGTTGCGCTGATCCGCGAACACGCGCCGAACAGCAAGATCGTGTTGGGCGGCTACGGCACGGTGCTGAAAGACGAGGTGCTCAAGCCCTACAGCGATTACATCTGCCGCGAAGAAGGCGTGGCGTTCTTCCGGCGACTGCTGGGCGAGCCGGAAATCCCCATGCCGTACAAGCATCCTCTGATCGTGAGCTGGCTCAAGATTTTCGGGTGGAAAGTCTCGGGCACCGGGAAAATCTTCGCCGGACTTGGTTGTCCCAACGGATGCGACTTTTGCTGCACGTCGCACTTTTTCGCCCGCAAGCACATCAAGCTGTTGCCGACAGGCCGTGACATCTACGCCGTCGCGGAGCGTTACCTCGATCTGGATCCCAGCCTGGTGTTCCTGATTCTGGACGAGGATTTTCTGCTGAACAAAAAGCGCGCGATGGAGTTTCGCGACTGCGTGATCCAAGGCGGAAGGAAGCCCTCGATCTTCGCGTTCTCCAGCATCAAGGCCATCAGCCAGTACACGGTCGAGGAAATCCTCGAGATGGGCATTGATGGAATCTGGATCGGCTACGAAGGGACGCGGTCGAACTATGGCAAACAACAGGGCCGTCCCATCGCGGATGTTCTCACCGAGTTTCGCGAGCATGGCATCACCGTGCTGGCATCCATGATCGTCGGTTTTGATTACCAAACGCCGGAAGTCGTGGCCGAGGAGCTGGGCAGCCTCATGAAGCTCAAGCCGGCGCTGGCGCAATTCCTGATTTACGGTCCCGTGCCCGGCACGCCGTTTCACGAGCGGGTCATCAAGGAGAATTTGCTGCACGATGTCTATACCACCGACAAGGACCTGTTCTACCGGCGTGCGGATGGTTTCCGCACGATGATCAAGCACCCGACGCTCTCGCCGGAGCAGGTCGAGGACATGCAACGCTGGTGCTTCGAGCAGGATTTCCAGCGGCTCGGCCCGAGCATCTACCGCGTGCTCGAGGCGCGCCTGCTTGGCTATCAGAAGTTGAAGAATTCACCGAACCCGATCCTGCGCGCCAAGGCCGAATACTACGCGACGGAATTGCGCGTGGCCCGCCCGGTGTTCCTCGCGGGCCGCCTGCTTGGGCCGAATGCCGCGGTGCGGCGTTGGATTGGCGACTTGGAACGACGCATCCACGCGGAGCTGGGCAGTCCCGCTGCCGGTGAACGATTCAAATCGGCGCTCGCGGTGGGCGCGGCGATGTGGACGGCGCTGACGCTGAAGATGAATTGGTTTCAGCATCCCAAGTTGATCCGCACCACCTATCGCCTGCCTGGGAGGCAGTGGAGCGGTTTTGAAATGTGGGAGGAGCTGCATCGCAAAGTCGCTTCGCCGGATTTCTCGATCCAGGTCGAGCTCCAGCACGCGAAGCGACAAGTCTGGATGCGCCTGGAAGGGGCGATGGCGGCCCACCATGCCGAAGGGTTGGCCCATCGCCTCAGCGAATCCCTGGCCCGGAGCAAGAACCATCTCGTGCTCGACCTTAAGAAGCTGCATTGGGACAAAGCGACCGATTTGAAGCCACTGCGGGAAGTGCTCGCGGAGTACCGTTCGCGCATCCGCGTCGTCCTGCCCAAGCTGGCCGCAACGCATCCCGAAGTGATTCTGATGGCCGGCATGTTTCACCATTACCGCGGGTAAGAACCGCCAGCGCTAGACGCAGACAGCCCGGGGCGGAGGATGCGGAGATGCGAAGGCCGGCACCCAGATGCGCTGGGTGCAAGCCACCCCGTACCGGCGACAAGCTGTCGCCGCACCGGACCCTGCCGGCGACAGGGTTCTCATAGACAGAACCACGGCAGCGCCAGAATCTTGTCATGCAGCCGCAACGGATGCCGGCAGCGGCAGACAATGAAACCTTGCTTCGCCTGTTTGGGATGCTCCTCGAGAAAAGCCAGCAAATGCCGCCCGTCCTGCATCGTCGGTCTCTCGCTCCACTTCACTTCCACCGGCGTAAGGCTGTTGCCCCGCTCGATAATAAAGTCTACTTCCGCACCGCCCTTGGTGCGGAAGTAGTGAAGCCGTCCCGCGCCGAGGTATTTCAGCCGCTTCCACAGCTCGATCCCCACCCATTGCTCGAACACCGGGCCGGGATTGCCCAGCACCGTGGCGATCTCGATGGGCACTTCCGCCGCCGCGTGCCGCACGCCCAAGTCGAAGAAGAAACACCGGTCGGTGGACAACAGGTTCTTGCGCCGACTCCTCGAAAAGGCGGGCAGCCGGAAGGCGATGAACAAGTCCTCCAGCAGTTGGTAGTAGCTCTTGACGGTGGGCTGAGACACTCGCGCATCCTTGGAAATCTTCGCGTAGTTGATGATCTGGCCCGACTCGGACGCCGCCAGCGCGAGGAACCGCGAAAACGCCGCCCAGTCCTTGATGAGCGACTCCCGCCGCAGTTCCTCCTCCAGATAGACCAGGCAGTATGCCTTCAAGAGGTCCACCCGATGCTCCGGCGCCGCCAGAGCCACACCAGGCAGTTCCCCGAACGTCATGCGTTCAACCAGGTCGGTCGCCGGAAACAGCGGGAATCCCGGCGTGGACCTTACCGGCGAACATGGCAGCGGCGACTCGGCCTCATGGTTCAGGCTGCCTGATTCGGGCAGCGGTCGCTCCGGCAGGATCAACGGATACAAGTGATGCAGCAGCGTTCTCCCCGGCAGCAGGTTCGCGCCCGTCTTGCGCAGCTTCCGCGCCGAGCTGCCGCACAACACGAAGCGCCAGCGCTGTTTCTCGGAATCGTAAAGATGCTGCACCGCATCGAAGATGCCCGGCACCGCCTGAGCCTCGTCCACCACGACGATCTGGGTTTGTTTGGCCGCGGGCAAACCCCGGCACCGTTCCACCAGGGTGCCGGGATCCCGCAGATACTCTGACCGTTGCCTCGGCTCCGAGAAATCCAGCCAGATCGCCGCCTCGGGGATGAGCTTTTGGAGCAGCGTGGACTTCCCGGTCTGCCGCGCCCCGAAGATCATCTGCACGTAGGGCGACGCCAGCTTCGCCGACAAGTCCGTTTCGATCCAACGACTAAACATCAATGCGACTTTATATTCGGAAGGATATTCTAAAGTCAAGTTCGATAACGGTCCATTCGGCCCGCATCCAATTCATCCCCAGCCGCTTACCCAACTGCCAACTCTCCGCAGGTGGCGCCGATTCCGCGGACCGCATCCGTCAGATCGGACCGACGTCCGATGCTACCAAGCTATCGGGGGTCAAACTGCTGAGCGCACTCGGGGCAAAAGCCGTGGGTAAGCTGCGCCTGGGTGTGCTGGAGCAGACAAGCGTCCAGGGAGCACCGGCGGCCGACACCGTCGCGGATCGATCGGATCGGACTGACGTCCGATGCTACGGCGCTACCGCAGGCCGAACTGGTTCGCGCACTCGGGGCAGAGGCCGTGGGTAAGCTGGGCCTGGGTATGCTGGAGCAGATAGGCGTCCAGGGAGCACCAGCGGCCGGCACCGTCGCGGATCGATCAGATCGGACTGACGTCCGATGCTACGGCGCTACCGCAGGCCGAACTGGTTCGCGCACTCGGGGCAGAGGCCGTGGGTAAGCTGGGCCTGGGTATGCTGGGTGACTGGGCCGTGAGTTGGTGAGGGGCTAGCCCGGATATTTCATAAGGCAACCGTCACTTGAGGGTAATCGTAATAAATATGCGGGCTAAGCGACCAGTAGGTTGGGCCCGCGAGCCCGCTGGAAGCCGCTGGAAAAGGCTGGTCAAGTCCCACGCTCGTGGTAGGGTCGCCGAAGCTGCCGGAGCCTGGCACAGTCACCTCGACCTTCGATGCACCCTGCTCGGTTGGACACAGTTGTGGACCCACCTTCCTTATGGCCCTATAGCCCCCCTGCTCTTGCCCTAATCCGACCAAGTATCTATCCACTGGCGTCAGTGGACGGCCTGTATCTCCTTTCCCTGATGTGAGCATCGACTAAGGTTTGCTCAAGGCCTCGCCCATCACACGAATGTGAAGTTGGCCTTGGTATCAGTAGCACCTCGGAACTTCGCAATGACCGTGACCACGTTTCTTTGGATCAGACGCGTCAACGCGTTTCGTGCTGGCAGGCGGATTTTCCCTTCAGAGCATTGGTATTGGCTGGATCAAGCGCCAGAGCCTGTGTGTAGGCTTTAAGCGCCTCGCTCGAATTGCCTTGGGCGGCGAGAATATTGCCCCTCAGCACATGGGCGTCGGCCAGGCCGGCATTTTTATCAAGGCTCTTCTTGATGTTTTCGAGCGCCTTCTCATGGTTCCCCGCTTGAAATTGCTTTTCGGCCAGCTTGAAATAGCGGAGCGCCACCGATGCATCGCCGCCTTGGGTGGCTTCCGGCGGATTAAGCGCGTGCTCCAATTCCTTTTCGGTGAGCTCCCCCAGCGCATGGCGGATGCGCGCGCGGATCACTTCGGCATAGTTCACTTTAGAGAACGGTTGGTAAGCGACCAGTTTATGGTCCTTGTCCGCGATGCCAACGACGGGATGCAGGGCAACTCCCAGTTTGGCGTAAAGGGCATCGCCCGCATCAACCAGCACCGGCATGGCAAGCCCGGTTTCCTTCACTTCCCGCTCAACCTCTGCCGTCGCAATGCGGTCGGACACCACCGCGCTCCAGTGCACGGACTTGCCTGCCATCTCCTTTTCGCAACGGACAATTTGGAGCAGCGCCGTGCGCGAGTGTTCCAACCCAGGCTTGATGAAGATGAAGACGTTGACATTGCTGTCTCCGAGCAGGTGATGTTTGCCTCTCCCGATCATGGGCATCTCGACGTTCTCGATCCGGTCGCCAATCTTGGCATTCGCGAACGCCGAGGCTACCACGGTCCAAAGCACGCATCCGATGACCAGCACTATCCTGCGACGCATAACACTAGGGAGATGTGGCCGGTTCCGCGTCGGCCTTCTTCGCTTCCGGTACGGCGGCGGAATTGACATAGCCGCGGGTCTCGTGGCAGGTCTTGGCGCACGAACCGCCGGTGGGGGTTTGGGTAAAGTTGATCTTCAGCACCCAACCTTTTGCGCCGTAAGGGACGCCATCGCGAATCTGGTGTTTTTGCTTGGAGGCGTGCACCTCGTGGCAGGCCCGGCAAGTCCGGCCGCGCTCGACCTTGTTGACGTGAAGGTAATGCAAGTTGGTGCTGCCGTTGCGAAAACGGGTCAAAGTCGTGGTTTGCGCGTCCTTGAGGATCGAATCCTCATGGCAATCGAAGCACAGCGCGTACAGCTTGGGCTCGTAGGAAGAATAGAATTGCGGGGGGTATTCCAACGTCAAGAGGCGGAAGTTGTCCCCGCCGTGCGGAGTATGGCAGGCGCTGCAATCCTTAGCGGCGACCGGCCCATGCAATTCCGGATTGTCGGCAATCAGCTTCGTCATGTTTGTCAGCACCTTCCCGTCCTGATCCTTGACGCCATCTTTGCCGTGGCAATTCACGCAGAGGTCAAAGGGCAAACTGGTGAGCAGGTGCTCAACATTTGCGCCGTGGGGATTGTGGCAATTGGCGCATTTGGCATCCATGGTCAGCGCAGCGTGCTTGACCTTGGCTGTTGCCACCAAGTTGCGGATGGACTCGTGGCAACTGAGGCACAAGGCGTTGGCCTCCTCCACCAGCAACTTGGACTGTTTCGCGTTGTGCGGGTTATGGCAGTTCACGCAGCTTTCCTTGGCCGCGACATGGCTGGATTTTCGCGCCATAACTTTTTGAAAATCCTCGTGACAGCCAAGGCAGAGTTCATTGATGGAGCCGGTAATGGGGCCGGGGTCCTTGCGGTCCTTGTTCTTGTGGCAAAGGCTGCAATCGCCATCCTCGTAAGGGCCATGGGAGATGGCGGCTTGGACTCCTTCCGGAAGGGGAGACAGGTTATTCTTGCGGGTCTTGGGCACCGGCGGCCCCTCCTTCTTTTCCGCCTCCGCGGTTCCGGCTGGCCAACTGCACACGAGCACCACCAGCCCAATCATCACGCACCTTCCAAAGTGAATTGGCCAGAGGCCGTAGCTGGCAGGCGTGATGGGGTTTGCGTTGTTTCCTGGTTTATTGGGTTCTAGCATAGACATTCCTTTGCTGTGGTTCTGAGCACGATTCAATATGATAACGGATTATGATCTTTTCCATGACAGCTTAAGTAACAGGTGCCGCGATAGGTTCCATTATCAATAAACTCCATGCGGCCCGCGGAGGATTTGGTCACATACATCGTATTGAAATTGATCAAGTGACTCGTCTTGGTCGCCCCATGTGAATCATGGCAGGTGGTGCAGGCCGTTTTGGCGTCCACAACATGCTTGCGGTGCGACGTGAAACTTTGGTCTCCGAGAATGCTGGTGCGGCTGTGGCATTTATAGCAAAGGGCATAGGCCGTCGAATTTTCCGACTGGTTGTCGGTGAGTTCCAGCCGGCGCTCCAGAAGCGGTGCATACGCCGAGCCATGCGGCCCCTTCGCTCCGGTGCCGCCGGCTCCCGGCCCGGAATCGCTGTTGTGACAATCTGAGCAATACACCAGACTGCTGGTCGTCCACGGGGAGATCAGGCTTGGCACATTTGGATTTTTCCCGGCGATTTCCACCGGGTGAAACGAAGCGGCGGCCAGCGCGAACTCAAGGCGGGTGTTGAGTTCCACAAACTGGCGTTCCACGCGGGCTGGGCGTCCGGTGGTGTTGTCCGCATGGCAACGGAAACAAAGTTCGTATTCGTTGGCAATCTGCTTGACCGGCGTGCCAGCGGCGGAAATCCCGGCCACCCCCAACAGTGCGCCAGAAACTTGCGGGGCGGTGGCCGCTTGACTGGCGGCAGCATGCGGATTATGGCAGTCCGCGCACTCGACGTGGCGCGGGGGATTGCTTGGGCTTTCGGTGGGATCATGCACGCCGGTAGTCAGGTTCACCGGGTGCGTTGAGACTTTGTCAAAATCGCTCTCCAAATTCTTGGACGCCACATTGCCATTGTGGCACGGAAAACAATTGGCTTCCTCGCCGGGAAAATTCAGCAAGCGCGGTTTGGTGCCGGCAGCATGTGGCCGGTGGCAGTTTTCACAACCGTTGGCCATGACGGTCTTTTCCCCTGTGTGCGGCCAGGGATTGGGGGGCACTCCATTCCAGGTTTTGTTGGAAGTCCGATGCGCAGAATTGTCCCAACGGTTTTGGCTGTGACAGGCCACGCACAACGACGAGGCAAAATTGTATTGCACCAGGAATTTCCCGTACCGGTTGTCGTGGGAGGTATGGCAAGAGGTGCATTGCACCTGCTTTTGTTTGTCCAGCCGGATCGCGCCGGTAAGCGTTGAGGGATCCTTAAGCTGGCCGTTCGCCATCACCAGGGCGGAATCATAGACCAAGGAGATGGGATGATCATCGGACAAATCGGTGCCCAGCCGCGCGGCACCGGCAGGCAGGGCGGGCAGCTGGCCTTGCTTTCCTGGTCCGGGGGATCGTTTCCGCACCATGCTAAGGGCCACCGTGCCGTCATGGCAACTCAAACACAGCTTGGAGGCGCCGGTCGGCTGGCCAATCGCTGCTTTTTTCGTAGAACTGGTGTAAGGGATATAGACCGCCCCCGAATCAAAGTGGTTCCACATGGGCGTCTTGGCTTTGACGCTGTGCGGAGTGTGGCAGAAGACGCAGATTTCGGATTTCGTCTCCGATTTCAGCAGGCCGGGACTGCTGGCCGATAGATTGTGCTTGGAGAACTCAATGTCCCGCGCAAACAAAGTAAACTGCGCTGCCAGAGTGAGAGTCCCCAATGCGACCGCCCTGCGGAATAGGCACTGGCGGCTCGCGCCGAACGCGCTGAAAAGGACTGGAGGCGGGTTCATGGCTGAAGATGTTTAAGCACTTGGATGCGTCGGTTGTACGAGTCCGCCACGTAAATCAGGCCCTCGCGGCTGATGGCGATGCCTGCAGGCATCCAGAATTCCCCGGCGGCCTCGCCGGCTTCGCCCACTGCCAGCAGAAACCGGCCGGACTGGTCGAAAATCTGGAGGTTGTCAAAAAGGGCATCCACCACGTAGATATTCCCATCGCGGTCCACCGCCACGCCCTTAGGCCGGCTCAAGGTGCCGGAACTATCGCCCACGGTGCCGATGGCACCTTCATACCGCCCCGACGCATCAAAAATCTGGATGCGAAAATTCATCGAGTCGGTGACGAACAGCCGTCCCTTGGCGTCCGTGGCCAGGTGCGTAGGGTAATTAAACTCCCCTGGACCGGTTCCTCGCTTGCCGAAAGCGGCCAGGTATTTTCCGCCAAGTTCAAAGATCAGGATGTGGTGCTCGCCAGCATCGGCCACGAACAATTTGTCGCCGGCAATCGCCAAACCGGAGGGCCGGATCATCGGTTGCGCAAATTCAAACAGGAGTTTTCCCTTGCCATCAAACGCCAGCACCTTGCGCAAGCCCGAGTCCGCCACGATAAACGTGCTTTTCTGCTTCACGAAGGCGACCGGCGAGATCAACTCCATTGAGCCGATCTTGTCCCAGCTCTGCCAGGTTTTGCGAGTCCGATCCAAAAAGCACACCATGGCCGCACCTGTGTCGGCGATACAGAGATTATCGGCTTCATCCAAGGCGACGCCAAACGGTCTCGTCAAGCTGCCTTGGCCCGTATCGGCCCCAAAGAGCCAATGGGAAAGCCGTTTCGTTCCTGACCAGCGAACGCCCGCGTCCGCGGGTTTGTAAACGCTTTGCAAATACGCCACGTGCGGCTCAGCAGGCGGCTCGGGCCAGACCCGATAGACCGGCTTGGCCGCGGCTGAGCCTTCTTTCACCGTAACACAAGCCGCCAACAGAAACATGGACATCAAGGCCATGACGGCAAACCCGCGTGCCGCAATACCAGGCCCTGTTGTTTCACAATGTGCAATTCGGATTTCTTTTTGATTTCGGAATTCAGGTTTCGGATTTGAGGGTGGGTGAGCGGGATGGCAGCAAGAAACGCTTCGGCCTTCCAGGCCGCTGCCGTTCAACACATGCGGCTTCGGTTGCATATCAAAGGTTGCGCCGGGCGCGCAGGAAAAAGAATTGCCGCTGCCGAATCTCCCCAAGGAAATTCTGGTCCTGATATTCGTAGCCGAGCGTCACAGCCAGTTTGCCTCGGGAATATTCCAATCCTGTGCGCCCCACCAACTGGGTCTGGTCAAATCCGAGCCCGCGGTCAAGGCGCACGCCGGCTTCGGCTTCCCAAGAAAGGTGCCTGGTGATGTGAGAGCGGTAGCGAGTGATAAAGTTGTAGCTGGCGCGGCGGATGCCCCCATTGGAAAAAGCAGTCCAGTTCTGATCGAAGTTCAGGCTCAAACTCGAGTCCCGGCTCGGTTCAAAGCTGAACGATTGAAACAACCGCTTTGACTTGAAAGGCGCCAAGTTGGAATCATAGATCTCGTATTCCGCCCCTGCCCGCGTCCAGCGCCAGGAAAAGTCGGCGCCCAGCACCTTAGCGGAAATGTTTTGCAGTATCAGCGTTTCGCCGCCGCGGTTGTTGACCCGATGTAACCGGCCATAAACACCGACCAGGTCCTTGAACAGGTCCACACGGAAATGGATTTGGTTGGCCAGCGTTGCAAATGTGTCAGACGGCTGGGTTTGCACCCGATAGTCCACCAACACGGCGCTGCCGTTAGGAATCTGGGAGGCGCCCGGTGCTCGGCGAATTTCCGTCAATTCGCCGTGCCCGATGACCAGGTAATCCAATAGCAGTTGATAATGTTTGCCGTTACTGGGATCGATTACCCGGATGCTCGATGCCTCAACCCGGGGCTGCTTCAAATAGGTAATGATTTCATCGGTCAACGTGTGGGACTCGCCGAAGACCGCGATGGTCTGTCCGATGGTTTCGCGCCGCTCATTGTCATACCGGCCATTGTAGCCCAGGCTCAAGCGCCCCCAGTTTCGCAGCTTTTTTGTGTAGCTTTCATTCCAGCCCACGCCATAGCGCATGGTGGATAGGCTGGAATCCGAACTGGTGGAATCGAACGCATTGCCGTGCAGGTCAACTGTAGATGTCAGGCTTTCGTACAATTGGTGGCGCAGCGCCGCTCTCGCATTGTGTCCCAGACTGTCCACTGGTCCCGAGGATTGGTTATTAAAACTGTATTGGTAATCGCTTTGCAGCTGCTTGCTGTGCTCCACTGAAGCCAGTTCTTGGATGGCTAAACTATGGCTCGAAACCGTGTTGGCATCAATGTGGTTGAAAAACAAGCTGGAATTCAAGCCCACGCGGTTGTTTCTCCCAAATGTCTCAGTATCAAACACGCTCAGCGTGTGATAGGTGCCTGTTTGCAGGGGGACTCCCAATTCCTGCCGTTCATATTGATCAAAGTTGTAGGACAAGGTGGTTCTGGCATCGCGCTCTCGCTCGTTGCGCGCGTGCAGCGCAAGGGTGGTTTCGTCCAGCGCCGTGGGCCGGATGTAACTGCTGATATCCTCCTTTAAGCGGCTGACATTCAAGTTGAACGGCACCGGCCCGGCGGTGAAACCCGCCCGCCCGCCGTAACGCTGGCTGTCCACCGTGGACCGGTTGAAGAAGTCGAATTGCCGGAAGTTATGGTCCCGGTCGGCGTATAGACCCAAGGCGTAAGGCTTTTCTTTGAGCACATTCGCCGCCGCATGATACCGCTGCAGAACGCGCGTTGCTGACTCAGTTCCAGCCGAGCTCGTGCCGACCGACCGGTTGAGGCTCTGTTCCTGCCAGCTCACGGCATCCTCGGCCTTCAGGTCGAACTGCAGCAGGTTGGGATGATAAACCGAACCGCGCAAGCCCAGACCAAGCATCGGCGCCACATAGAGATAGTCGCGCTTGAGGGTACTGGTTCCCCGGCCCAAGGTTGATGTTTCGTTCTCGCCTTCTACTTCCGTGCCTAAAAAGACCTCGGTTACTTTGAGTCTAAACCAGGCGAACTCCTCCTCGGCGGTCGGGTAGCCTTGTTGCGCCGGGAGTTTCACGGCCGTCAGCGGAACGAGGAGTGCCGCGAGCCAACGCCACTTCGAGCTTTGGATGCGTGCCGGCTTCATTGACCGCTTGCGTCGGCATTGCGAATTGCAGCCCTGTTCGTAATAAGAAGCATCGGCGCAGCATTCGCCGGCGCAGTGGGGCTGCTTGGCGGCGGCGGCACACTAGGCTCCGCATTCTGGCGGAAGGTTTGTGCGGCGGCTCCCGCCGTTCCTGGCGCTTTGGGCTTGAGCAGAAACCTCTCCTCGCTTTGATGCGGATTGTGGCAGGTGCTGCAGTCGGCTTGGCCTTTCTCCTTGTGCGCCGATACCGCGGCCATGTCCCCCGGATCGTGACAGTCCGCGCACAAGATCGCTGGGGCTTTGGTGAGCAGAAATTTGCGAGGCGATTCATGCGGGTCATGGCAGATCAAGCACTCGCCCGATACGGCGGGCGCATGCCAAGAAATGGCCGGGGCCAGGAAGCTCTTATGGCAGGCAATGCAAACGGCACGCAGGTCGCTGCGCACCTTGGTGGAAAATTTGGACTCGTGGCAAGCAACACATTTTCCCTCGGCATACGGGGGGTGAAACACCACTTGGGACTCCGCTCGGGCCACAACGGTTGCGGGCTGGCCATTCGTGCGCTGGCCGTTGGCCGATTCGCTCGCGGCTCCCGCTACCAGGCTCGTTCTTTCCGGCGGCACACCGTCGAAGAAGAAATTCAACCACTGCCGTTTGGTCTGAGTGGCGCATCCGCAGGCCAATACCATCCCGGCGGCTGCGCTGGCAGCCAGCAGCAGGCAAGGCCAAGGATGCCTCATAATTCACCGGCGGCGGGGATGCAACAGCATGATCGCATGGTTTGGGCGCCGTCATTTCTTCTTCCCAAAGCCATAAACGCTCACCTTCCGGCCGCCCATCTGGCTGGTTACCAGCACGACGTATTCTACCGCGAAACCGGGTGCGGCATATTTTTGGAAGAGCCCCACATTGTCGTAGTCAATGGCGATGCCGGCGGGCAGGTCCAGGGCGCCCTCACCCGATTTGGCGTCACCAAAGTCCATCAGGACTTGCCCCTCGGCGTTGAACATCTGCACCACCTGGCTTGCGGCATCCACCACATACAAGATGCCTTCCCGATCGACCGCCACTCCCTTGGGTCTCGCCAACTCTCCGGGGCGGTCGCCCATCCTGGCCACGGTCCGGACGAACTTCCCACTCTTTTCAAAAACTTGCACCTGGCCCAGTGTCGCCTGCGATACATAGATCTGCCCCCGAGTATCGACGCCCAGGCTCGTCGGGGCTGGAAGCCGGTTTGTTCCGGACCGCTCGTTGGGTATCTCGAAAGCAGGTTTGCGACTCGTCTTATCGTAAACCCGTAAACAGTTATTCTTGAAGTCACTGACGAAGATGTGGGTCTGGTCGATGAGCAGCCCCACAGGTCTCATCTCATCCCGCTGGCCAATTGCACCGAGGTACTTCCCCTGTTGATCGTAGATAACAACCTGCCCCCGCGCGCTATCCGCCACATATTGGTTGCCCTCCGCGTCGAGCGCTAAACTGATTGGGGACCTGAGAAGCCCATCCCTCTCCGGTATTACAATGTCCATCTTCTTCCTATTCAGGTCGATAATCACCAAACACCGTCCGCTGGTATCGCACACAAAAATCCGGCCGTCTCGCATCGCAATGCCGTTTGGCTTAAGGATGGTCTTCTTCGAAGGTTCTTTCCCGACCAGGAATCTCTCAAACTTTCCCGGGCCCCCTTTCAAATCTGCATCGGTCGAGTAACTGGTTAGGAATTGCACTCTTGGGTCCGATGGAGCAGGAGGGAAAAAGATGTAAGTGGGCTTGCCTGAGTCCTTGGACTGCTTGCTTGACTTCTTCTTGTCGGCCGCAGACGCCATGGCTCCCTCCACGAGGCAAAGGATCAGCACGCCGACCAAAAACCGAAACGCAAGGCTTCTCGAAATCATCGCAGCTTCCATAGAACCAAAATGGCTTTCTGCTCGCTGAACGGGCGGCTTGGGTTGCCAAGCCGCCCGTTGTGGTTTGATGCACCGTGGATACGCCAGGGGCTACTTGTTGTGGCACTTCAGGCAGAGGGCACTGCCAGCGTTACTCACCCTCAGGAAGTTGCCTAGACCATTATTGTGCACCTGATGACAAGATGCGCATTCGACCTTTGAGTTGAACAACGGGATGCCTGCAACCACCTGGGTTCCCGAGGCCGGGGTCACCAAACCGCCGTCGGCTGTGGCCAGCGTCGCATCGTAGGTGAATGAGACGGGGTGGTCGTTACTCAGGTCACTTCCGATTAGCGGAGATCCGCTGATGTTATTCGCGCCAGTTCGCGTCCCATACGAGTCTATGGCCACTGTGCCGTCATGGCAGCTCAGGCACGCCTTCGAGGCTCCGGCGGGTTGGCCCGGAGCCGCATTCAACGTAGTGCTGCTATAGAGTGTATACGTTGCAGCGCTCGACGCATGGTTCCACAGCGGTGCCAACTGGGTACTGGTGGCACTATGGGGCGTATGACAGAATATGCAGATTTCAGTGGTGCCCCAACCTCTACCCGAGAAGTCATGTGTGCTACCCGAGACTGCGGCCTGTGATGCCAAGGGCATCGCCAAAACGGCGGTGAGTGCCGCCAGTGTTATTAGAAGCGGTTTCGAAATTCATTTCGCGAGGAAGCGCAGTGTGATGAGCGCACAGGCCAGATGAAAGAAGGCGCGGTACATGTCGAGACGGCGGTCATAACGCACCACCAGTCTCCGGAAGTTTCC
>Ga0233425_10002511_pt1 | contig 35821 bp, 38 predicted proteins | sample Watercolumn_Towu_2_FD_181712 | JGI IMG/M metagenome (GOLD analysis project Ga0233425, IMG submission 181712) | Freshwater microbial communities from Lake Towuti, South Sulawesi, Indonesia - Watercolumn_Towuti2014_140_MG | ecosystem: Environmental > Aquatic > Freshwater > Lake | place...
TTGGAAGGCCTCAATAATAAAATCAAGGTTCTCAAACGACAGGCTTATGGCTTTAGAGATAAACTCTATTTCAAATTGCGTTTGTTCTTCCTTCATGAACAAACCTTGGCATTTGCCGGATGAACCTCTTTTGTTGTATGCTTTTATCTTTGGGATACTGACCATCGCCGTTACCCTTATCGGGTGCACCGGAGGGGGTACAGGCAGCGGCGGGGGCAGTAGCTCACCTTGTCCATCCGGGACCTGTGAAAATCTTTGGGTCGATGGATATTACATGTGTTGCCAATCCGATCATCGGTTTGGAAATAGACAAACCAGGCGCTGTTACTCGACCTTTTCCGATGCCTACACGGGATTCGGTTCGGCAGGAGGGGGGACATTACCCGCCTCACGGATCTGTTATTGATCGAATGATATTAAAGGCCGTCTTGAAAGGATAGTTGAACCGGCCTCAAGTCTGATGAGATTTTCTCTGAAGGATGATCCCTAGTTTGTCTAGGCCGGTCTCTTTGACGATACCTTCCTTTCCAATTCCTTTCGAGCTGCCTGTTCATAGGCCTCATAGGCCCGGCTGCCGAAGAGGACAAACCCGACTCGATCGAAAACCGGATTTTCCCGGAGATAATCGGCCACGGTCCTGACCGCAATTTGGGCCGCTTCATCCAGAGGATAGCCATAGGCCCCCGTACTCAAGGATGGGAAGGCTACAGAGCGGATCCCTTTTTGCTGGGCCAGTTTCAGGCTCTCCCGATAAGCGCTGGCCAATAATTCGGCTTCCCCCTTGGAGCCGCCTTGATAAATAGGGCCGACGGTATGGATGACATAGGCGGCCTTCAAATGGCCGCCGGTGGTGATCACCGCCTGACCGGTAGGACAGCCGCCGATCCGGCGGCATTCCTCCATAATAGCCGGTCCACCGGCTCGATGAATGGCCCCATCAACTCCTCCGCCTCCGGCCAAACGGGAATTGGCGGCATTGACAATAGCCTCGGTTTCCTGTTTGGTGAGGTCTCCTTCTTCTAAAAAGAAAACGGTCTTCCCTAATTTGAAATCCATGAGAAGTCCTCCTTTTTCTTGACAGGATTAACAGGACAATAAGAAAGATTGGTTGGTCTAGACCGGAATCAAAATTTTTTCATGGCCTCCTTGAGCCTTTCCCGGGCCTCTTCCATGAACCAGAATTTGACGAACAATTGGATGTCTTCCTCCAATCTCTGGCGAATGGTTTCAGCGACAAATCCGGTTCGGTTGGCCTTGATGGCCCCGAAAGCTGCCGAAGGGAGACGACCTAAGGTTTGAGCCCTGGAAAGGGATTCTACTAATACCTGATCGAGAGGCAGCAATTGGTCAATGAGGCCCATGCGCAAGGCCTCTTCCCCTGGAATCATGTTCCCGAAATAGACCATCTCCGTGGCCATGCGGTCTCCAACCAATTGTCTCAGAATACAATCCGACAGAAAAGGGACCGGAACGCCCAGGTTGATTTCATTGAGGGCGCAGAATTTTTTCCCTTCCCCGAGAAATCGGTAATCACAGCAGGAAGCCAGGATAAAACCGCCGGCTATAGTATGACCCGTCAGAGCGGCAATCGTCGGCTTGGGTAAGGTGTATAGTTCCAAGCAGAGATGATTAAAGGCCCGGAAGAAGTCTTCAAATTCCTTCGGTCCTTTTTGGGACAGCTCGGGAATATCAAAACCCAGAGAAAAAAATTTCTCATTGGCACTGCTGATGACCAGGGAAGTTATGGCCTTGTTTTCTTTGACCTCTTTGAGATGAGCGCCCAATTCATCAACCAGTTCGGCATTAATAGGGTTGGTAACACCCCGATTTAATTTCCAGACTCGAACTCCTTGGTCACTTGACGCCTCCACCCAGCCCATAGTTGGACCTCCTTTAATAAAGATAGGGTTCAAAGATTCCACGGTTTAGGGGTTGTCGCTTCTAGGCCTTTCACTGGAATCCTTTAATCCTTAAGTCCCGAACAATTGTAACTCAAAAATCGAACCCGGCCAACCGGAAAATCCCGGTTAACCCCCTTGCCCAAGAAAGAACGAAAGCACGCCGGAGAGTGTGGGGGAATTCATCCCTTCAGCATCAGGAGACCTAAATCTTATTTTAGACTTTAATTAACCAGTTACAGCTACTTTGTGTTTGACAAAGTGGCTCGGATATCTTAATATACTGTAAAATTAAAATGGAGTGGCCTATGGAGAAAAGGGACCAGGAATTAATCGACCAACTGATGCCCGAAAACGAGGAACTATGCAGGTTAGTGAAAGAGCATAAAGAATTTGAGGCCCAGTTGGAGGAATTTAATAAAAGGCTGTATCTTTCTGAGGAACAAAGTCGTGAGAGAAAACGGATCCAGAAACTAAAATTAGCCGGCCGGGATCGAATGGAAAAGATTATCAGGGAATACCGGAAAAACGGGGAACGAACTTGAGGATAAGTGGAGCGGAAATTGTCGTTGAGAGCCTGATTCAGGAGGGGGTCTCTTCTATTTTCGGATACCCCGGAGCAGCCATCACCGATATCTACGACTGTCTGGAAAAAAGTCCCATACGCCATTATCTGGTTCGTCATGAACAAGGTGCCGTTCACATGGCTGATGGGTATGCCAGGGCCTCGGGAAAAGTCGGGGTCTGCTTGGTCACCTCTGGACCGGGAGCGACCAATACGGTGACCGGGATCGCTTCGGCCTATATGGATTCCATCCCCGTGATCGTTTTTACCGGCCAGGTTCCGACTCCTTTGATCGGTAACGATGCCTTTCAGGAGGTTGACATCGTTGGCATCACCCGGCCTTGCACCAAACATAATTACTTAGTTAAGAAGGTTGAAGATCTGCCTTTAGTTATAAAACAGGCCTTTTATCTGGCCCGTTCCGGACGGCCCGGTCCGATTTTAATTGATTTGCCCAAAGATGTCTTAAGCAATAAAACGGAATTTAAATATCCCAAAAAGATAGAAATGCGCAATTACCGGCCGACTTATAATGCCCATCCCCGGCAGATCGAAAAGGCCGCCACGCATATTTTAAAAGCCAAGAAACCGGTAATTTATGCTGGAGGAGGGGTCATCTCTTCCCATTCCTCCTCGGAACTAAAAACCCTGGCCGAAAGTTTGACCATACCGGTGACGACCACTCTGATGGGCTTGGGGGCCTTTCCAGGACTCCATCCCCTCTGGTTAGGCATGCTGGGTATGCATGGGACTTACTGGGCCAATATGGCCGTGGGCCACTGCGATCTGTTGATTGCCGTGGGTGCCCGCTTTGATGATCGGGTGACCGGAAAAGTGGATCTGTTTGCCCCGGAAGCCCGGATTATTCATATTGATATTGATCCGACCTCGATTCGAAAGAATGTCCTGGTCGATATTCCCATTGTCGGGGATTGCAAGGACGCTCTGGGCCAACTCAATCAATTGGTCCAAAAGTCGGGCAAACAGGAATGGCGCAAGGCCCGTCAACCCTGGCTGGAACAGATTAAAGAGTGGAAGGAAACCCATCCGCTGACCTTCGATCAGGGAAAAGATGACATTAAACCCCAATATGTAGTTGAAAAAATTTTTGAGACGACCAAGGGGAAAGCCGTCATCGCCACGGAGGTTGGTCAAAATCAGATGTGGGCGGCCCAATATTATCATTTTGACCAGCCCAACTCCTTTATTACCTCGGGAGGATTGGGCGTCATGGGTTATGGTTTTCCCGCAGCCATCGGGGCCCAGGTGGCCTGCCCGGATCGGATCGTCTTCGATATTGCCGGAGATGGCAGCATCCAGATGAATATTCAGGAGATGGCCACAGTAAAAGCCAATAATCTTCCGGTTAAGATCGCCATCTTGAATAACGGCTACCTGGGTATGGTTCGCCAGGTTCAGGAACTCTTTTATGAAAAACGGTATGCCCAGACTTTTCTAAAAGGCAATCCGGATTTTGTGAAAATGGCTGAAGCCTATGGCATTGTCGGACTCCGGGCCGAGCGCCCGGAAGAAGTGGTTCCGGTGATTGAAAAAGCCTTGTCGATCAAGGGCCCGGTGATTATTGATTTTAAAGTCTGTCCGGAGGAATGTGTCTCCCCCATGGTCCCGGCTGGTCGGGGAATGACAGAAATGTTGTTGGTATAAAAGAAGGCTTCAAGGAGTCGAGGATTCAAGTGAACGGCAAGGAACGCAAGCCTTTTTTAGTTTAGGGTCAATTAAATGGAAAACGGTCAAGAGCAAAAACATACTATATCCGCTTTGGTGGATAACGAACCGGGGGTGCTTTCTCGGGTCACCGGTTTATTCAGCGGCCGGGGTTTTAACATCGAAAGCCTCTGTGTGGCCGAAACCTTGGATCCCTTGGTTTCCAGAATCACCCTGGTGACCCGAGGCAATGACCAGATTATCGAGCAGATCACCAAGCAGCTCAATAAGCTGGTCAATGTCATCAAGGTCATGGATTTCACCAATACCGAATTTGTGGAACGGGAGATGGCCTTGATCAAGGTCAGGGCCGAGGCCGCCACGAGGGCTGAAATTTTGCGGATTGTTGATATTTTTCGCTGTAAAGTGGTCGATGTGAGTCCTCAATTTTATACTATTGAAGTAACCGGCAATGAGGGGAAAATCAAGGCCCTGTTGGATTTGCTTATTCACCTGGGGATCAAGGAAATTGCCCGGACCGGGGCCATTGCCATGGCCAGGAGTAAAAAAGAAGGCCCTTTGAAAAGGGAAAATAAGTAGACAAGTGAAACTCGGAGGAGGAATAAAATGAAAATTTATTATGACCAGGATGCGGACCTCAATCAGCTCAAGGGAAAGAAAGTGGCCATCATCGGCTACGGAAGCCAGGGCCATGCCCAGGCTTTGAATTTGCGGGATTCCGGGGTGGATGTGATTGTGGCAGAATTGGCCGGTACGGCCAATTACCAGTTGGCCCAAGAGCAGGGGTTTGTTCCGGTTACCGCCGCTCAAGCAGCGGCCCAGGCTCAGGTTATTCAAATTTTAGCCCAGGATCATGTCCAGGCCTCTTTATTTGAAAAAGAAGTCAGACCCCATCTGACTGCTGATAAAACCATCGTCTTTTCCCATGGCTTTAATATTCATTACGGCCAGATTGTCCCACCGGCTAATGTGGATGTGATCATGATCGCCCCCAAAGGACCCGGTCATCTGGTACGCCGGGAGTTCGAAAAAGGGGCCGGGGTCCCTTCCTTAGTGGCTATTTACCAGGACCCTTCCGGACAGGCCCTGAAAACCGCTTTGGCCTATGCTAAGGGGATCGGGGCGACCCGTGCCGGGGTTATTGAAACAACTTTCGAAGAAGAAACCGAGACCGATTTGTTCGGAGAACAGGCTGTATTGTGCGGTGGGGTAACCGCTCTGGTTAAGGCCGGATTTGATACCTTGGTCGAGGCCGGCTATCAGCCCGAGATCGCCTATTTCGAATGTCTCCACGAACTCAAGCTGATCGTCGATTTAATGTATGAAGGCGGCATCAGTCGGATGCGCTATTCGGTCAGCGATACGGCTGAATATGGGGATTTGACCAGGGGAAACCGGATCATCACCGACGAGACCCGGGACGAAATGCAGATGATCCTGCAGGAAGTTCAGACCGGGGAATTTGCCCGGGAATGGATTTTAGAGAACCAGGCTAACCGTCCGGTCTTCAATGCCTTGAGACGAATGGAAGCCGAACATCCCATTGAAGAAGTAGGCCGGAAGCTCCGCGGGATGATGAGTTGGCTGAAAAAATGAAGCAAAAGGCGCTAGGCATAAGGCCCGAGGAAAAATGGTTATCATCTGCCTTGTTCCGGGCCTTCGGTTTTAGGTGATGCGTATACCCATTGCCCGAGAGGGATTCCGGTATATTCTACTCGGAGTGGCCTCCACGGCCTTTTTTGTCTGGTTGAACATCCCCACCGGATGGGCCGTAGCCGCGGTCCTGACGGTTTTTGTGGCTTCTTTTTTCCGAGATCCGGAGAGAAAGGCCATGATTGGGGACAAGGCCATTTTAGCCCCGGCAGACGGGAAAATTCTCTTAATCGAAGAAACGGAAAAGACCCCCTTCAAAACAGGTCGGTCGATTAAGATCAGCATCTTTATGTCGGTTTTTAATTGTCATGTAAACCGAGTCCCCCAGAGCGGGAGGATAGAAAATATTGATTACCGGCCCGGGAAATTTATCTCGGCCGACAAAGGATCGGCTTCGGCGGAAAACGAACAAAACGCTTTACACCTGGTAACCGAAGAGGGGCAGGAGATCAGCTTTGTCCAGGTAGCCGGTCTGATTGCCCGGAGGATTGTCTGCTGGGTCAGGAAAGGGGAAACGGTCAAGAGGGGGGGCCGTTTCGGGTTGATCCAATTTGGCTCGAGAGTAGACCTTTATTTGCCCCCTTTAACCCAACTTCAGGTCAGACGAGGTGATAAGGTCAAGGCCGGTCTGACCGTGATGGGAGAAATGCCATGAGGATTCCCAATCGAAAAAATAAAAAGCGGAAAGATCCACGGAGGGGTATTTATGTGCTTCCTAATTTGGTGACAACGGCCAGCCTCTTCTGCGGGTTTTATGCGCTCATCGCGGCTATTTCAGGCAATTATTACCAGGCCGCCCTTTCTGTACTGGCGGCGGCGGTCCTGGATGGGCTGGATGGTCGCATAGCCCGGATGACCCAAACAACCAGTGCCTTTGGCGTGCAATACGATTCCTTGTCCGATCTGATTGCCTTTGGATTGGCTCCGGCCGTTCTGGTCTTCCTCTGGGCCCTGAAACCGTTCAACCGTTTCGGATGGATGGCGGCCTTTCTTTATCTGGTTTGCGGGGCTTTGCGTTTGGCCCGTTTTAATGTCCAGACCGGCCAGGTGAGCTCTAATTTTTTTGTCGGTCTGCCCATCCCGGCTGCCGCCACTATCGTGGCCACAACCATTCTCTTTATTTATCAGATGGGGGGAACTGGATCAACCGGATACCTTATCGTATTGATTATGATTTATGTCCTCTCTTTTCTCATGGTCAGCAACATTCCTTATTATAGCTTTAAGGGTTTGAAATTGGCCGAAAGGCGTTCCTTTAATTTTCTGGTGGCCGTCGTTTTGATTTTTGTTCTAGTGGCCTTAGAACCCTATGTCGTCTTGTCCGTGGGAATCCTCGGTTATGTCTTGTCCGGACCCATTCTGGCTTTATATCGATTAAAAAAGAAGCCCGTCCCAGAACCGGTAGAGAGAACGGTTTAAGAAAAGATCGTATATCGTATATCGTATATCGTATTTAGAAATTTCAAACATCTAGCTATCCAACGACGATGTTTAAAGCACGATAAACAATATACGAAATACGATATACGATATACCAAATACGGCTTTTAGATAAGTTAAAGAGAGATAAATATGGCTGAACGGATCATTATATTTGATACCACGCTGAGAGACGGGGAACAATCCCCCGGGGCCAGTATGAATAAGGCGGAGAAACTGCGCCTGGCCCGTCAATTAGAAAAATTAAAGGTCGACGTCATCGAGGCCGGCTTTCCGGTAGCCTCACGGGGTGATTTCGATGCCGTGGCCTTGATCGCTAAAGAAGTCCGGGGATTGACGGTGGCGGCTTTGGCCCGAACGGATAAAAAAGATATTGATCAGGCCTGGGAGGCCGTCAAGGACGGGGCTGATCCCCGTTTGCATCTATTCATTGCCACTTCGGATCTGCATCTGAAATATAAACTCCGCAAAACCAGGAAAGAGGTTCTGGAGATTATTCATAAAGCCGTTTCTTATGCCCGGCGCTATACCTCCAATATTGAATTTTCAGCTGAAGACGGTTCTCGAACAGGTGTTCCTTTCCTGGCCCAGGCCGTTAAAACAGCCATAAAAGCCGGAGCAACGACCATCAATCTACCGGATACCGTCGGCTATGCCTTGCCCGAAGAGTTCGGCGCAAAACTCCAGGACCTCAGGGATCGGGTCTCAGCCGACGATCGGGTTATTTGGAGTGTCCATTGTCATAATGATCTGGGATTGGCCGTAGCCAATTCCCTCTCGGCCCTTCGTCATGGTGCACGCCAGGTGGAGGTGACCATAAACGGCATTGGGGAACGGGCCGGAAATACCTCTCTGGAAGAGCTGGTCATGTCCTTGCATACGAGAAGAGATCGCCTGGCTTTTACCACCAGCATTGACAAGCGACAGATTTATCCCACCAGCCGCCTGGTCAGCCGAACGACCGGTCTGGTGGTTCCGGCCAATAAGGCTATTGTCGGAGCCAATGCCTTCGCCCATGAATCCGGGATCCATCAAGACGGTGTGCTGAAAGAGCGAAGTACTTATGAAATCATGACCCCTAAAGACATCGGGCTGGATCAGAGCGTCTTGGTCCTCGGAAAGCATTCAGGCCGTCATGCATTCCAGGAAAGGGTAAAAGACCTGGGTTATGTCCTCGGCCCGGAAGACCTGCAAAAGGTTTTTGAGCGGTTCAAGGAACTGGCCGACAAGAAAAAAGAAGTCGTCAACGAAGATATCGAAGCCTTGATCGCTGATGAAATTTTGATGATTCCCGATACCTATAAATTGATTTATTTGAGCGTCATCAGCGGCAATATGGCCGTGCCTACAGCCACCGTCAAGATAGAAGTCAACGGAGAGATCATTCAGAAGGCCGGATTCGGCGTCGGTCCGATCGATGCCACGTTCAATACGATCAATAAAATTATCCAGACCTGTACCAAAGCCTGCAAGCTCCTGAGCTTTTCAGTCAATGCCATTACCGGAGGTATGGATGCCCAAGGTCAGGTCAATGTGCGGGTAGAACGAGACGGGAAAGTCGTTTTAGGCAAGGGGTCGGATTCCGATATTATCACGGCCAGTGCCAAGGCCTATTTAAATGCTTTAAATCGATTGGAATATCTGAAGAAGAATCCAACGAGGAAGTTGGCCTAACAGCAGGAAGACCGTATCCAGAAGTCGGAATTAAGGATGAAAAGGAACATGTATTATTCGGGATTTCGGCTTCTGACTTTTTGATTCTAAAGGATGTTAAGCATGTCACAAACCATCACTGAAAAAATATTAGCCGCTCACAGCGGTCGGAAAAAAGTGTATCCCGGTCAATTGATTGAGGCCAAAGTGGATCTGACTTTGGCCAATGATGTGACCGCACCCTTGGCCATCGACGTATTTTATCAGGCTGGGGGCAAAAAGGTATTCAATCGCCATAAAGTAGTCATGGTTCCTGATCATTTTGTTCCGAATAAGGACATCGCCGCGGCCGAACAGTGCCGCCTCATGCGCCGATTCGCCCGGGAGCAGAAACTGCCCCATTTTTTCGAACTGGGAGAGATGGGCATTGAGCACGCCTTGCTACCGGAAAAGGGCTTGGTTCTGCCTGGTGATCTGGTCATCGGTGCGGACAGTCATACCTGTACGTATGGGGCCTTAGGAGCCTTTGCCACCGGGTTGGGCAGTACGGACCTGGGGGCGGCTATGATCACCGGTCGAACCTGGTTTAAGGTTCCTGAAACCATCAAGTTGATTTATCGGGGAAAACGTCGGCCTTGGGTTTCTGGCAAAGACCTGATCCTGCATACTATCGGAGATCTAGGCGTTGATGGGGCCAGATATCAGGCCTTGGAGTTTTGTGGATCAGCCATGACCGCTTTGCCCATGAGTGATCGTTTCACTATGGCTAATATGGCTATTGAGGCCGGAGCTAAGAATGGAATTTATGAACCAGACGAAACAACCACGGCTTATGTCCGGGAACGGTCCGCTAAACCCGGGAAGATTTTTCGCTCCGACCCGGATGCCGCGTATAAAGAGGTTCGTGAGTATGACTTGTCCAAGATTGAACCCCAGGTGGCTTTCCCTCATCTTCCGGAGAACGCCAGGCCTATTTCTAAGGTTGGTAAGATTTCCATCGATCAAGCGGTTATCGGATCCTGCACAAATGGCCGGCTGGAAGACCTGCGGATTGCCGCCCAGGTGCTTAAAGGCCGGGCTATCGCTAAGAGTGTTAGACTGATTGTCATTCCGGCTACACCTTGGATCTATCAGCAGGCCATGGCTGAAGGATTATTGGAAATTTTTTTAAAGGCCGGCGGGATAGTCAGTCCCCCGACCTGTGGGCCTTGTTTAGGTGGCCATATGGGGATTTTGGCTAAAGGAGAACGGGCCATAGCCACCACCAATCGGAATTTTGTCGGACGCATGGGCCATCTAGGAAGTGAGGTCTATCTGGCCAGTCCGGCTATTACGGCAGCTTCATCCGTCCTGGGATTGATCGGACCGGTTGAGGCTTTGCCAAAACTTAAGAAGAAATAAAAAGGGGGTAGAATGAAATTTTCCGGCAGGGTCTGGAAGTTTGGAGATCATATTGACACCGACGTCATCATACCGGCGCGTTATTTGACGACTTCGGATCCCAAAGAATTGGGACGCCATTGTATGGAAGATGCTGATCCTGATTTTGTTAAAAAAATTAATCGGGGAGATATTATTGTTGCCGGGAGAAATTTTGGAAGCGGGTCTTCCCGGGAACACGCCCCCATAGCCCTAAAGGCTGCGGGGATTTCTTGTATTATTGCCGAAAGTTTCGCCCGAATTTTTTACCGAAACGCCTTTAATATGGGTCTTCCGATTTTCGAATCTTCCAAAGGGGCCAGACAGATTAAGGCGGGTGATCAGCTCCGGGTGGATGCCGATACCGGAATCATTGAAGACCGGACACAAAAGAAACGGTTCCAGGCTGAACCCATCCCCTTGTTTATGCGAGAATTAATCAAAGACGGAGGCTTGGTCGTTCATCTCAAGAAGAGGCAAGGGAACAGGCCAAAAACTAAAGAAAAAAGGAAGAATTAATGAACAATATGTATCGAATAGCGGTATTACCGGGTGACGGCACCGGCCCGGAGGTTGTAGCCGAAGGGATAAAGGTGCTAAAGGCAGTCGCCCAGAAAGGGGGCTTTTCGTTTACTTTTATCCCTTTTGATTTGGGCGGCGATCGTTATCTTAAAACCGGGGATATTCTTCCGGAAAAAGAATTGGCCGAATTAAAAAAAGTGGATGCCATCTATCTGGGGGCCATAGGCCATCCCGGAGTAAGACCGGGAATCCTGGAGCAGGGTCTTTTGCTTAAGCTGCGTTTTGAACTGGACCAGTATATTAACCTCCGGCCGGTTATACTTTATCCCGGCGTGGAATGCCCGTTGAAAAACAAAGGGCCGGAGGAGATTGATTTTGTAGTAGTCCGGGAAAATACCGAAGGCCTTTATGCGGGTACCGGAGGGTTTTTAAAAAAAGGAACCCCTGATGAAGTGGCCGTTCAGGAATCGGTTAATACCCGCAAAGGCGTGGAACGGTGTATTCGGTATGCCTTTGAATTTTGCCGTAAACGAAACAAAAGGCGAAAACTGACCCTCTGCGGGAAGACGAATGTCCTCACGTATGCCTTTGATCTTTGGGACCGGGTCTTCCAAACCGTGGCTGGGGAGTATCCGGATATCACCACGGATTATGCCCATGTGGATGCCGTCTGTATGTGGATGGTCAAAAATCCGGAATGGTTTGATGTCATTGTCACCGACAATATGTTCGGCGATATCATTACCGACTTGGGGGCCATGATTCAGGGGGGCATGGGCATTGCCGCCGGTGGAAACATCAACCCCCAGGGGGTCTCTATGTTTGAACCGATTGGCGGGTCAGCCCCTAAGTACACCGGAATGAATATCATCAATCCTTTAGCGGCCATAGGGGCCGCTCAGATGATGCTGGCCTATCTTGGCCAGGAACAGGCTGCTCAAGGAGTGGAAAAGGCCATTCGGACTGTGGTCAAGAACCATATCAAAGACCTGACTGCCGGAAAGATGGGTTATTCAACCCGGGAGGTCGGGGATCTGGTGGTGGCGAATTTGGGTTAGAATCTCTGCTTATCGTCTATAGTATATCGTGCTTCGAACAGTGAAAAAGTAAAAAAACAAAACTATTATTTCTATTCAAAATATACGATGTACGAAAGACGATATACGACATACTATATCCGAAATATAAGAAAAGAGAGGGAATGAAAAATGAGTAGATCATGGAAGGTGGCGGTGGCCGGGGCTACCGGTGCAGTGGGTAATCAGATGATTCGTTGCCTGGAGGAAAGGGATTTCCCGGTAGGCCAAATCAAATTGTTAGCCTCGGCTCGATCCTTAGGCAGGACGTTGTCCTTCAAAGGGGAGCCGGTTCCGGTTGAGGAACTGAAAGAGGATTCATTCCAGGGTTTAGAGATCGCCCTGTTTTCGGCCGGGGCCTCTACCAGCCAGAAGTTTGCTCCCTATGCGGTTCAATCCGGATGTGTGGTGATCGATAATTCCAGCGCTTTCCGTATGGATCCGGCCATTCCCTTGGTCGTGCCTGAATGTAATCCCCATCGGATTCCTCTCGGACCGGGGATAATTGCCAATCCGAATTGTTCCACTATTCAGATGGTCGTGGCCTTAAAGCCGATTCATGAACGGGTCCGGATCAAACGGATCATCGTGGCTACGTACCAGGCCGTCTCCGGGACAGGGCAGAAGGCCGTTTTTGAACTGCAAAACCAGATCAGGGATCTAGGGGAAGGCAAAGAGCCCCAGATGAATGTTTACCCCTATCAGATCGCCTATAACTGTCTCCCGCACATTGATGTCTTTCTGGAGAATGATTATACTAAAGAAGAGATGAAAATGGTCAACGAAACCCGCAAGATTCTGGAGGACGACTCCATGCGGATCGCCGCCACAACAGTGCGGGTGCCGGTTTTTTATGGTCACTCCGAGGCCGTTTATATTGAAACGGAAAAAAAGATCACCCCGCAGGAAGTAAAAGATCTTTTAAGAGGCACACCCGGAGTGGTGGTCGTGGATGATGTGGCCAATAAAAAATATCCTCTTCCTCTGATGGCCGAAGGAAAAGATGAGGTTTTTGTCGGCCGGATTCGGGAAGATATTTCCACGGAAAAGGGGATTGCCATGTGGATTGTGGCCGATAATATCCGCAAAGGGGCGGCCACTAATGCCGTTCAGATTGCCGAGATTTGGAGCCAAAGGGCTGCCAGGTAATATTCGTATATAAAAGATCGTCTATCGTCAAAAGCCGGTCAGGCACCAGATCAAGACGCGATATACGAAAGTCGAAATACGAAATACGGTTTCATATGAGAATAATCGGCGGAACAGGCAAAGGACGCCGTTTGGTTTCCCCGAAGGGTCGAGAGACTCGTCCGACTCAGGATAAGGTTCGGGAAGCGATTTTCAATATTCTGGAAAGCAGCGGCCCTTATCAGCGAGTACTCGATCTTTTTGCCGGAAGCGGGGCCATGGGGTTGGAGGCGCTCAGCCGTTGGGGAGGGCAAGCTACCTTTGTAGAATGCTCCCGGGAGGCCCTCAAGTCCCTTAGCGGAAATATTCGCCGCTTGCAGATGGACGAAAAGGCCCGATTGGTTCAAGGTGATTTGAGAAGAGGGATCAATTTTTTAAAAAAAATCGGCGAGGCCTATGATCTGGTATTTATGGATCCGCCCTATGGGCAAGGTTGGGCCCAAACGATCATTCCCCAGTTTTTGGATTCAGGCCTGGTTGAAGAATCAGGGACCGTAGTCCTGGAGCATGAAGCTAAAGAATTCCTTCCTCTGGAGATCGGGGAATGGGGAATCCGGGACCAGCGCCGGTATGGCCAAACCAGGGTTTCTTTTTACACATTCTTGAAGGGATAAGATTTAAATGAGTCGTGTAGCGGTCTATCCGGGATCTTTTGATCCCATTACCAATGGGCACCTCAGTTTGCTGCGGAGGGGTCTGCAGATATTTGATAAAATTATCGTGGCCATTGCCATTAATCCGGAAAAGAAGCCCTTATTTACCCTGGAAGAACGGATTGAAATTCTTTCGGCGGTTTTGAAAGATTATCCCCGGGTGCAAATTGATCATTTTCAGGGCTTATTGGTGGAATACGTCCAGAAACAGGAAACCAATATTATCTTGCGGGGCCTTCGGGCCTTGTCGGATTTTGAATATGAATTTCAGTTGGCCTTAATGAACAGGAAGCTAAGTCGAAAGGTCCAGACGGTCTTTATGATGACCGATTATAAATGGTTTTATATCAGCTCGACTATCATTAAAGAAGCGGCTTCCCTGGGGGGCAATATTGACGGCCTAGTGCCGGAAATAGTTAATCAGCGCCTCAAAGAAAAATTTGGTTTTGTCCAGTCTCCTCAGGTTAAGGGACAGGCCAAGACGAACCAGGTCAATGGAAACTCCAGGCGCAAATCGCGGAAAAAAGAGATTTGGGAATAGGGCCTCGGGTTATTTCTGCCATTGAGAGACCGGAAATCAAAGCAGTTTGTTGTATAACATCATATGATGAAGACAAAGACGTTGATCAGGGTTTAAGCGTTATCCTAAGCTGAAAGAGAGGAAACGTTAAGAAAAGTCATGTTGAAACCCACAGTCCTGCAAATTTATTTTAATGAAGAGAAAAAGTCATTTATCCAAACAGCCCTCCAGGAAAATGACCTTAATGTCATTCCCTTAATTCCCAAGAAAGACATTTTTCCCTTTGTTACCGAACAGAATTTCCCTCAATATCTGATTGAACAGAAAATCGATTTAATCCTGATTGACCCCGCTGAAGATCACCTCTTGGAATGTCTCACCTTGATCGAATATCTTAAAGAGAATACCTGGTTGGCTTCTGTTCCCATCTTAATTTTCGGCGGAAAGGATTCGACCTTTCGTTGCGAGGCCTATAAAAAAGGAGCCATCGGAGTAGTGACCGATTCTTTTGGGTCGGAAGAATTGATTTATTTGATCAAAGCCATCTTTTATCAGATGGAAGTTCTTAAACCCAAAAATTCCGTATCCGGGTTACCCAGTGGGACCTTGGTCGAACAGGAAATCAGTCGCCGTCTGGACAGACAAGAGCCTCTCTATGTCGCCTGTATCATGGCCAATCAACTCGCCTGGTTTAGAGATAAATATGGGCTGGACACGATGGATGAAGTCATTCGCGAGTTGGCCCTAATTATTAAAGTGGCCGTCCACGATCTGGGAAGTGAGGATGATTTTATCGGGCAGATCGATTACAATCATTTCATTATGGTTACCAAATCCGAACGAATAGAGAGGATCTGCCAGGAGATAATTAAGGTCTTTGAAAGGGATTTTAAACTGCTCCATTATGATGAAGAAGACCAGAAAAACGGTTTTATGAATTATCAAGGAAGGAGGGGGGAGGCCAGAGAGGTCCCCTTTATTTCGTTGGCTATCGGCATTTCCTCCAATGAGAAAAAACCGATTATCAGCAGCAGCCAGGCGATCTACCTGGCCCAGGAAGTACAAAAAAGAGCCATTAACTCCAATAAGAGCGGCTACTATAAAGATCAGAGAATCTTTTTGCTCTCCGCTCCTACCCCGAATCAATCCTAGAGAATAGACTGGAATAAATAGATGAATAGTGCAGGATTGCCGGCACACTATCAGAAGGGACTTTTAGGGACGATTTTGCTGGGACAGCAGCTTATCGTCCGCGAACAACTCGATGAATGTCTTAAGCTGCAGCTGGATCGAAATGAAAAGCTGGGACATATTCTGGTTGATAAAGGATATGTCACGGAGAAAGATTTGATGCGGGCCTTGACCATTCAGGAAAAATTCCCCATTGTTCCCATCGATATGTCCCTTATTGATAAGGAAGTCACCGTCCTGGTCGGTCTTAACCTGGCCATGAAATACACCTGTATACCTCTTCAACGTCATAAAGATTCTTTAACGGTAGCCATGATCGATCCTTTGGATCTTCAAGCCATCAACGATATTCGGTTTCGATGCGGATTGGAAGTTAAACCCATTTTTGCCATCAAAGATGAAATCATTGCGGCCATTCGATTTTTCTACAAAGGCGAGGGTTCTCTCAATCTCATTCATCCGGAGAAGCTGGATAGGACCGAATCTCAGGAATTCGCCAAGGTTGATCACCTCGAATCCGGTTTGGAAGAAGACAAGGATGCAGGTGTGTCCGAGGGAGCCGAAACCAGCCTGACTCCGGTCATCCGGATGCAGAATATGATCATCGATGAGGCCTTGAAGAGTGGGGCCAGTGATATTCATATTGAACCGAGGACTAAATTTGTCCAGATTCGCAACCGCATTGACGGCTGGCTAATGGACACCATTCAAGTCCCCAAGTGGATGCAGGAATCCCTCCTGTCCCGACTCAAGATTCTGGCTAACATGGATATCAGTGAAAAACGGCTCCCCCAAGATGCCAGTTTCAGTGTGAAGAAGGAAAAAGAAGTTGTTGATTTACGGGTATCCACGCTTCCCACCAAGTACGGGGAAAAAATGGTCATCCGGATCCTGGATAAAAGCCGCAGCCTCCTTTCCATGGATGAATTGGGGCTTTACCCCAAACAAAAAACCTTGATCAAATCGCTTATTGAAAAGCCCCAGGGGCTTATCCTGGTAGTCGGTCCGACCGGAAGCGGGAAGACGACCACCCTCTATTCCATGATTAATCAGATCAACAAAGGGGATTTGAATATTATCACTATTGAAGATCCCATTGAATACGAACTGGAAGGGATCAATCAGGTTCAGATAAATGAAAAAGCCGGGTTGACTTTTGCCTCGACTCTCCGTTCCGTTCTTCGCCAGGATCCGGATGTCATCTTGGTGGGGGAAATCAGGGACCAGGAAACAGCCTCTATTGCCTTCCGAGCGGCCTTTACCGGGCACCTGGTGTTATCCACCATTCACACCAACGATACGGTTTCAACCGTCACCCGCTTGTACGATATTGGGATTGAGCCCTATATCATTTCTTCCACCCTCCTGGGGGTTATCTCTCAGCGGCTGTTGCGGCGGAACTGTCCTCATTGCCGGGAACCTTATACTCCCCCGGCGGAAGTTCTCAGCAAATTTCCCTACACCCAAACGAAAAAACCCAGCTTCGGTTTTGCCCGGGGAAAAGGGTGCCGGTTCTGCAACTATAAAGGCTACCTGGGACGGGAAGGGTTTTATGAGATTATGATTTTAAATTCTAAAATCAGGGAGGCTATTTCCCAGAGGGTTTCGGAACAAACCCTGCGAAAGTTGGCCATGGAGCAAGGGATGGTCCCTCTGATCAACGAGGGCTTCAAGAGGGCTAATGAAGGACAGGTCAGCTTAGAAGAAGTCCTTCGGGTGATCGCCAGTACCCAAGAGTCCCTTAATACCTGTTCTAACTGCGGAGAATCGGTGGAGCCGGATTTTCTGATCTGCCCCTACTGTCATACTGTGCTTTCTCGAAAATGTACCCACTGTTCTCGAACGATGCATGTCGATTGGACGATTTGCCCCTATTGCGGCAGACTTCCCGAGCGGACCGACGATCAATTGAAAGCAAAAGAAATAAGCGATTAGTTCATGAAAACCTATTACGAATTATTGGAAATTCTACCGGACGCCCCTTTGAAGGAAATTACCAAATCCTATTTCCGACTGGCGGCTAAGTGCCATCCGGATCTGGTTCAACGACTGGACTCTGATATTCAAAAACTGGCCAATGAAAAAATGAGGGAGCTGAACCTGGCCTATCAGGTCCTAAAAAATGAAGCCGAACGGGCGCGATACGATTTGCAATTAAAGGGGATAGAAGAATCCAGGGTTGTCCAGGAAGAATCCCCGCCACCTTCGCCTCCGCCTCCCTCTCCACCGTCCCAGACCGAGAAAAAACAAACCATTTATCCCTGGGACGTGGTCAAGGAGGCTTCGCTTAATCGCTTGAAAGAAATCCTGGCCGGTTCTGCCCTAGGCCTAAAGCCGGTGGAGGTATTTCATCATTCCTTTAGTCGGATTTTTGAAGGAAAAAAAGGACTGAATCATTATTTAGTCTTTGTCCGAATTGAAGAGACCATTACCCCCGTCGTTTTAAATCAGGTCCTCTCCGGCCTTTCGATCCCCCTGAAGGTCGGGCATAGCTGGAATCCTCTGCAAAAGACCCAATTCCTGGTTTGCTTGATGGGATGGGGTTTTCATGATCTGGCCTCGCTCAAAAAAGGAGTCCAGGAACACAATCGGGGATTGTTGTCTGAAAAAAAAGGGCAAAAGAAGGACCAGAAAGCCTTTGTGGCCCTTTTTGATTTTACCACCGAACAAATCTATGCCCCGGATTTAAATTCGGCGATAACCCCACTCATGACGGCTTTAAGGGAAATTTCCTTCCAGGGGAAATAACATGACGGAGAGGGTGAGTCAGAACCTTGAACAGCATGAACAGGTCTTGGTGCAAGACTTTGTCAAAGCCTTCAAGCAGATGGAATATTATGGAACCGGGCACCGGATAGCCCAAGCAGCCCTGGACCAGCTTTTTGAAACCTTTCAAGCCTTCCTCAATAAAGAAGAAGAATTGATCTATGAGATCACCCCTTCCCAAATCTTCCTAAATCAAAAAAGCGCCGAAAAAGAAGATCTTCAGGTCCAGACCTTGGCCGAGGGCCTTTATAAGAAAGGGATCTCCGGTCTCCGTATTGTTACAGGGGTGACCCGGGAATCTCTGGACAATTTCCTGTCCGCCCTCACTCTGGAAGTTTTACCTCCTCAAGGAGACGAATTTTGGAATCTGCCGGGCCTGACCGTTTGGGGCCTTATTCTGAAAGAAAAGCCGGCTGAGGAAGAGAAAAAAGAGGAAGACGATGAGGCGGCCCTCAGGGCCTTGGTCCGGGAAATGCTCTCTCCAGCGGCCCCTCCGGATCTCTCCCCGGAAGAAGAGGTCCTTGACTGGGCGGCCCAAAACGAAAAACACCTGGTCCGGGCCATAGAACGACTTCTCCAGGAGCAAAAGCCTCCTGAGGATTCACCGGCCTACCTTACTCAGGCCAAGGCCCTTTCTTCTTTTTTATCGGGGATTAACCGGGCCTATCAAATCCTTTTGCCCCAGAAACAAAAAATATTTTTGGAAAATATCGCCCTGGCTATGACCGAAACAGACCAATGGGAACGCCTTTGGTTTAGTGAACTGGACAAGGAGGGCACCACACTTTTTAAGGTCTATTATCATTTACTGAATCCCGGCCAACGGTCCCAGGTCATCGTACTAATAATCCTCTCTTTGATGAACAAGGGTTCCCGGCTAGTAACCTTTTTAAAACAATGTGAAGGGGAACTTACCGAAAACCGAGATATCATGCCGGAGATAAAAGCCGAATTGGAGAAGGCGGTTCAGGACCATTCCGTTCAGTTTGCCGATCTCTGGTCCATGGTTCAGGGCATCTTTCTGGATGAGGATGAGCGCCAGTTCATGGATGATCAATATATGAAGCAATTGGCAGGATTCTCGGAAATGCTGAGCCCGATTAACTGGGAGGAAGAATCCATTCCATCTGATTTGAAACTAGCTTATGAAAAAGTTTTTCCCCTGGAGGGGACGGAGAAAACGATTTCTTACCTCCTGGAATTTCTTATTTCTTCCTCGGACATCCAAGATCTTATTTATTGGATCAAGGAGATCGAGGGAATTGTCCAGGAATTGAGTCTTTCGGGGGATTATCGGCAGCTGGCCATGATTTTTCAAGAGGTTTCCAAAGCGATAGCCTCTCTTCCCTTTCACCATGACCCCTCTTTTCCGGAAGTCCAGGTTGCCTGGGAAAAGCTCTGTCAGATGGATCTCACGGAAATGATTTTGAATTGTTTTCCCTCGGCCGACCCGGAGTCCATGCCCTCTTTGGCGGCCCTGCTTCCTTTCCTTTCGGCTGGAACCCTGACGAATCTTCTGCGGCATTTGCAGGAAATCACACCTCCCTCGGAAAATAAGAAATTTTTTGATTTCCTGCTATCCGGGGGAAAGAAGATCCTTCCCCCGCTTTTGTCCCTATTAAAAGATAATCCCAAGCCTGCCTTTATTAATAAGGCCTTTTTGATCATAACCCATTTTCAGGCTGAAGAGGCCGTCCCGTTAATTCCCGATCTCCTTTCTGCCTTGAGCGGAAGCGAGCAGGTCCAAGGCATTAAAACGTTAGCCGGGCTGAAAGTTCCAGAGTTGGGCCCTCTCTTTCTGCCTTTCCTCAAAAAAAGGAACGACTCGCAACGATCCGAGATTATCAGGGATCTTCTCCTTAAAGAAAACGCTCCAGTCCTTTGGTCAATGTTAAAAATCCTCCACACCGGGAGCCTTTTATCCCGTTACTCCACCCTTTCTCTGGAGGAGAAATTGATCCGGGCCTTAGGCCAAGCCCGTTATGAGCCAGCCGCCGTATTCTGCCACAGCATCCTGATGGAAAGGGATATCCTTCCTTTAGAGGCCTATCGAAAAATTAAAGAAGCAGCCGGCTTTTATCTCCGGGAAATCGGGACAGCGGAAGCCAAGGAATGGCTGGACCAGGGGAAACATTCTAAAAACAAACTGACCCGAAAAATATGTCAAACGATTCTGGGGGACAGATGACCGAAACCATCACACCCATCTCCGAGCAGGCGCTAGACGGAACGGTTAGGGGCTTTTTGGCTTGCCAACGCAATCCGATCCTTTATCCTGCGGATCATCCCTTATGCCGCCGGGCTGTCCATAACTTGCTCTCCTCTTTAGACTATTTCTGGAATAAACAAGATCCTTTTCATCTCACGGCCTTGGAAGAAGACATTTTGGTCAATGGGGAGATTTCTCTGATTAAGTTTGAAGACAGCCTGAGGCGTCTGGTGGAGATTTTTCAATATCATCAAATTAGAAAAATTATTTTGTTAAAAGGCATCTCTCCGGATGAATTCCTTGTTTTTTTTGACCACCTTTCCTTTGGCCGCCCCCCGCTTCTGGAACATTCGGAACATTTCGCCCTTGGGGAGCGTATCTATGTGGAGAAAGTTCTGCCCCAGACGGAGCGAAAAACAAAAGACGACTACAGCCTGTCCACGAAAGGGGCCATCAATCTTTATAATGATGCCTTGGATGTCGCCCGGAAAATGACCAAACAAATCCGGGAAGATAAGATTTTGTACCCTAAAGAGATTAAAGAGCTGACTTGGACCATGGTCGAATATTTCCTTAAACGAAAAGATATTATGCTCATAATGGCCCAATTGAAAGACTATGATGATTATACCTATACCCATTCGGTTAATGTATCCATCCTGACCTTGGCTCAGGCCCAATCTTTAAATCTCCCCAAGAAGACCCTTTTCGAGTTCGCCCTGGCCGGTTTGACCCATGATATTGGAAAGGAAGTGGTGCCCTTAAGTATATTGAACAAACCGGGGAAATTAACCGACGAAGAATTTCGGGTCATCCAGAATCATTCTCTGGAAGGGGCCAGGATCTTGAAAAAAACGCCAGGCCTTCCCTTTCTTTGCTCCGTGGCCGCTTTTGAGCACCAGATCAAATATGATGGGAGCGGTTACCCCAAACGCCGTATTCCCGGGGATACCCATCTCGTATCCTGGCTGGTGACCATTTCCGATGTCTTTGATGCCCTGCGGAGCACCCGTCCTTATCGGGGAGCCCTTTCAGCGGAAAAAATTTTTTCTATTATGCGAGAAGGAATAGGCACAAATTTCCATCCCACTCTTTTAAACCGATTTATTCAAATGATCGGAGTCTATCATCGGGGAACGTTGGTCGTCCTGGATGACAACTCAGTAGGGATTGTCTATAAGGTGAATATGCTCAATCCGCAGCGTCCGATAGTCAAGGTGGTTTGCCGGCCCGATGGAACCATTCTTCCGGTCCCTTATATGCTCAATCTGATGGAAGAGGTGTCTGGGGGTGAGGGATTCAAGTGGTCCATACAGGGTGTCTTTGACTCCCCTTATCTTCAAATCAATCCCATGGATTATTTATGAGAGGGATGCATTTCAAGCAGAAGTCGATAGGCCAGAAGGATTTGCTGGAATTGCTCTGCTTTTATGTTTTGGGTTTCCTGGTTTAAACCGGAAATTTTATCCGGATGGAATTTTTTGGCCAGTCTGCGGAAAGCCTTTTTGATTTCATTAATCCCGGCCTGTTCATCGAGCCGTTCACCATGGTACTGGAAGCAGGCCAGGGCCTCTTTCTGTCCTTCGTTCAGAACCCGAGGTCGGACAGAGGATGGCGGTTTTTCTTTCTTGAAACCCGAGGGAAGGGTTTTGGGCTTTTGCCCCGGAAATGATTTGATGGCTGATTTAGGGATGGGAGGGGGTTGGCTAGTAATCGAGGACCGTTGAAAGGTTACTCCTTTCTGGCGGGCAGCCTGCATCTCAGCTAGAACTTGATCATATATTTCCTGAAAGCTCTTCACGGCTTTTCCCTCAGGAATATCCCCTTCGGATGATGTGTTGCTTTTATAGTATAATATCTCAAAAAGAATTTCAAGTTGGTTGTGGAGGCCGGGAAGGATGGCCGAGTGGGGAGACTGAAAAAGTCCACACAAGAGAAGGACTTTTCACGGTTAAGTGGCGGCAGGTTTTGGAACAAGTAAAAAAACGATGAGTTGTCCGATCCATCGAAAAGAGTGATATTTTGGATCAGGGCGAATGGGAGGAAGAGAATATGATGGTTAAGAACGATCAGGAAAGGATTTTTGTCGGACTGCTTCCTGTATTTTTTCTTCTGCTGTTCATAAGTTTCCCGGGGCAGTCGGCGGCCAGTGAATGGAATAGCCGTGCCCAATTCATTCCGGTACAATGGAATCCCCAGCCGTACCCTCAACCTCAGCCCTATCCCCAACCTCAGCCCTATCCCCAACCCCGGCCTTATCCCCAATCCCAGCCTTATCCTCAACCCTATCCTTATCTTCAGCCCTATCCCCCCGGTTATCAACAGACTGAGCCGAAGACGTATGAGGGCCCTCGTCAGATCAGGCCTTCCGGATGGATAAACCTCGAAATCGATCCGCCGGATGCTTCGGTTTTTCTGGATGGAATTAAACTGGAACCCGGATCAGATAAGACCTATGAAGAAGGTGTTTTCACCGGGCGGCATAAAATAGAAGTTAAGAAAAAGGGTTATCGGGATCATGTGGAAATGGTCGATGTCCAGACCGGCGTTCGACAATCCTTAAAGATTTCCCTGCAGCCGATTAATTAGGCTTTCCCTCAAGTGCTGGTTCTGAAATCGATCATTCTCAAATGGAATGGTTGAACCGCAAAAGAAGGGAATATCAGTCAAACAATCCAGCTGAAAATCGATTTATTGAATCCCACGAACCAGCAAACGGTATGAGTCCTGAAGCAATTTTTGGATTTTCGTCCAATCCTGGGTCTTATCCCGAAGATGGGCGGCTTGCGCCCGAAGCAGGCCGGCTTGTTCAATATCTTGGTTGGATCTGCCGTAAAGGATTTTGTATAACTTAGCAATGGAACGGCCGACTTCCTCGGGACTATTATGACCCGGCGTCCGCCGTTTAACCCACCATTCCAATTCCGCCCGGGCAGCGGCTTCAGCATCCCAGGTTCCATTCTTGAGCATCTTCAGACGTCCATAAGCTCCCTTCAAACTGGGAAGGACATGGGCGAGATAATCTCCCCTGATGGATTGAAATGCTTGAACGGCTGAAGACAAATCGATGGCCACGGCAAAGGCATCAGGAGGGGAAAGATGGAATTGACCGACCAGCAGATCGATCAATTCAAATCCGACAAGCTGAATGTTCCGTTGATAATAGGCTTTCCAGATGCGCGTTTCAGTCGCCGCTACCTGATCGGGATCGAACGTCTGATCACCTCTTTGAGGAGATGGGGTGATTGGGGGGACAGGGGATTGAGCGAGGGCTTGTGCCGTCAGTGATAAGGAAGGATGAATCGGGGCTGTCCAAATGGGGATTAGGATTGCCAGGATTGTCGCAATCGAAGAAACAACAGGTAATGACATGGTTTAACCTCTTCCTCCAGGTCTGTGGCTTAGTTTGGAAAAAACAAATCGGGAATTGATCGGGTCAAAGTGTTAGAACGGGACATCGCTTTCTCCATACACTTGACCTAAGTTCTTTTATCTGTCGGGGCTTCATCAAAAAAAGTGATTAACAGTGAGCTAGCTGAAGCCAGATCATTACAAATCCAATTCGGAGAAATCGTCGTTTGTCCGGAGAGTATCTTCTGCAAAGTTTTTTGGCCTTGTCCGGTAAGCACTAGAAGAGTTTGACATCCCAGCCGCCTTCCAGCTTGGATGTCTCTAAGGGCGTCCCCGACAAAAACACATTGGGCTAAATCCAGGTTGAAATCCCGGGCGGCCTTTTTCAGTAACCCGCTTCGGGGTTTTCGACAGCGGCAACGGGCCTCGGGGTGATGGGGGCAGTAATAAAATCTCGAGATAGAACCGCCTGCTTTTTTTATGGCTCTGACCATACGGGTGTGAATATCCAATAGGGTTGTTTCGGTAATTATACCTTTTCCGACAGCCGCCTGATTGGTTATAACGAATATGGGAATTCCGGCTTGGTGAATTCTTTTTAAGGCCTGGCGGGCCCCTTTGATGAACCGAACTTCTGACCAGCTTTTGACATAATCGTCTCGGTCTTCATTTATAACCCCATCTCGATCTAAGAAAACTGCTCTGTTCAAGCCTCCCCCTCAAATCCTTTCGATATTAATAACTATTTTTTATTTTTTATCTAGGCGTCAACGGTCCTGCTGTTTTTTGGAAAAACCGTCTTATTATACTATTGCCAAGGGAATTAGACTATAGTAAAAATCATCCATTGGAAAAATTGGAGGATAATATGGATCTTTTCGAATTGATCAAGGATAGAAAAAGTTGCCGGGTCTTTAAGCCCGACCCGATTCCTCAGGAACTGATCCGAGAAATATTATTCTGGGCCGGTCAAGCCCCGTCGGCTATCAATGTTCAGCCCTGGGAATTTATCGTTGTTAGCGGAAACGAAAAACAGCGACTGACCACTAAATTGGTAAAAGCTCAGGAACAGAAAAGAATTTCCTGCGGTCCGGGAACCTCCCGTCCTTTGCCGGAACCCTGGATCAAAAGGCCGAGGGAGCTTATGGCAGGCCTCACCAAACTGATGGAGGAAATGCAAGTCGAACCTAATCATTTTATTACGATGGGGAGCTGTCGTTTTTATGGAGCTCCCGTAGCGCTACTGGTTTGTCTGGACCGACTCTTTCCGACTTCTCGTCTGCTCTGTTTGGGCATGGCTTTGGGCTATCTGTTTCTGGCCGCTCAAGCTAAAGGTCTGGCCACTTGCCCCATCGGCTTGATCACCTCTCACGAAGAGGTGATTAAAGATCATTTAAATATTCCGGAAGAGAAACAGATCGTCTTAGGGGTGGCCCTGGGGTATGCGGACAGCCTGCCCATCAATTCCTTTAAATCATCGAGGGAGGAGATTGGCAATATGATTCGATGGATCAGTTAGAAAAAATAAGATTCGAGGATTAAAGGATTCAAGTGGTACTGGTAGAATTAGTTTTATGAAGAGTAACGGTCTTGTTCCGAAGGGAACCTATTTCCGACCAGCGACTTCGTCATCCAGCCGACGAAAAAATCGAATCATGAATCGATGCCGACCTTCAGCCAAGGCTTTTCCCGTGGGGGTTAACATCCTCTCTTTGACTTTGATCAATTTAACTTGAAATTCACGATAGGCCGTGTCTTCCCGGCTATAGGAAACCGTTTGGGAAAGGTCGCGATGAGAATTGTGGAGTCTGGCCCCGACTTCACCCGCAAAAAGAAAGGCCCGGCCTATGCCCACGGCCCCGATGGAGTCCAGTTTGTCGGCATCAAAAAGGATTCGGGCTTCCAAACTTTCGGGTAGGTGCCTTCCGCGGAAACGATGACTGCGGATACAGTGGAGGACTTCCCGCTTGATTTCCTCAGGCACCCCGAACCGAGATAATATCTTCTCCGCCTTTTCTGCTCCTACGCTGGCATGACATATTTTCCCCTTGGAGGCATGTTCTTCCGGGCGGCCGATATCATGTAACAAGGCGGCTAAACGTAATATCGTTAAATCTCCCTTTTCCTTTTTGCCTATTTTGAAACATAAATCATAAACCCGTTTGACATGGTCCCAGCCATGACTGTTCAATTCGGTTTTCATTTCCTTCCGAATCTGCTTTAGAACCGCTTCCCATTGGCGAATAGAGAAAAGAGTGGTTGAAGGTTTCATGCTCTGCGCTCGAAGATAATTAATCCGTTTACGGCTTTCAGAAAAGAGGTGATCATGAAGCATTTCGGATGATAATCAAAGAAGGAGTGACCAAAAGGATAATAGGGTAATGTTCAATTAACCAGGAGCCGATCTAAAAACCGTTTTCCATAGGCGTTTAACTTATCGGCTTCCTTGATTTCGGTCCAACGGTTGTCAGCGGCCAATCCTTTTATCTCCACCTGAAGAGCGATGCGGGTACTGAAGGGAGCCAGGCATTTTATTTCCAGATGGATTTTTTCTTCCATTCTGATAAACAGATCGGCCGGTAGCGGATTGGTCACAGTCGGACCGACCTTGAGAATCCCCCGATCTTTTTCGACCCATTCAAAAGAAAGATTCTGTCTTCTTAATTCTTTGTGTATCCTCTCCAAGACTTCTTCGCAGGATAGGTCCTGAATCATGACGTTGATACCGGGCGGAGAGGATGTTTTTTTAACTTCTTTGCAACCTGTTAGTCCAAAAATCAACGAGATAAACAAAACAAAAAGATATATCGTTTTCATCAATAATCCACCCTGACCAGGGTGCGTGTTCCATTGGCCTTGTAGGGGCTGGCGGTCAAATTTGTTTTCAAAGAAAGGAAAGGGTTGATGTTCCATCCGTAAGGACGGGAGTAGAGGAGAGTCATAAAATTTCTAACCGGAGTAGTGATATTCGAATTTCCGCCATCAGGGTCCATCAATCCTCCATCAGCGGTATGACCAAAAAATCCCAGCGCATGAGCCGTTTCATGGGATAGGGTATTGTCCAAACCTCCCCGGCAACTATTTTGATTGGTATGGATCTGTACTTGAGATTGGGAAATTTGACCTGATTCGAGATAGAAAGTAGTGGCAATCCCGCAGAAATTACCCGAACTAGTCCAACTGAAGGAAATCCCGTCGGACGGAGGTGAACTGACGAAGGAAAAATTAACCGGACCTACCCAACGATTAACAGCCTCTTCGGCCCCAGGTATTCCAGCCGTGTAGACCTTGATTGTATTTGATCCCCAGCGGACGGTATATCCACCGTGAACATTGGCGTTGTGATCATAAAGGAAGCGATAATCCGTTGAGGAGCTTCCTCCTCCGCCTGAGCTGGAGCCGACTGAGCTACAGGAACAAAGGGCCAGGAGCAGAAGGATTAACAGGCTAAGTATTTTCACCCACGTATTGGAAACTGCCTCCCTTTTCAAGCCTCCCCCAAAGGACAATCCAACAGAAAATGGGGTGAGTGAAGGGATTCGAACCCTCGACCCCTAGGGCCACAACCTAGTGCTCTAACCGTGCTGAGCTACACTCACCATAAATTTTATATTTTATTTAGAATTGTCAGATTTTGCAAGAAAAATTTACAGAAAACACTAAGTTCCTTTGTTCTTGACTTATTCTCCTTTTTTTTAATATAACTCTTACCAAGGCTCAGCCATTTCAAAACCGATCACTGGGGTATCTCAATGAAAGAAGAAGATATTGTCGAAATTTTTAAACGTCGAACGCGGAATCCTTTGCGCCCCAGATCTTCCCATATCATTCAAACCCTGTTCAGTCATTTCAGACCTTTTGCTCCTTCGGGAGAGTCTTTGATCTGCGGAGAAGCCAGATATCAGGACAAAAGGGTTCTGGTCATCGGTCAGGAGAAACCGACCCTGGAAAAATTACGTGATCCGGAGTACTCCAAAAAGCTCAATTTGGGTATGCTTTCGGCTGATGAACACGCCCAGATTCTGGGTATATTAAATCAAGCCCGAACCATGGACCCCGGTGAATTGGTCATCCTCTGTTTGATAGACACCTATGGGGCCGATATTTCCATGACCTCGGCTCGGCGCTTTCAGGCCTATTTCATCAGCCATTTGATTTATGAGTTTTTAACTATACCGATCCGGACCATCTCGGTCGTCATCGGTGAAGGCGGAAGCGGAGGCGCCTTAGCCCTGCAGGTTACCGACCGGCGGGCCCAACTGGAAGATGCCCTCTATGCCACCGCTCCCCCGGAATCAATGGCCTCGATCATCTTTCGTGATGCCTCACGAATCAGAGACGCCCTGGTGATTTCCAAACCAACCGCCCAGGATCTGAAAAAATTAGGGGTTATTGACCACGTCTTACCCGTTCCTGAAGACATCAAGGATATCCAAGGTTTTGCCTCCTCCATCGATCAGTACCTTCAAAAGTCTTTACGGGACATATTCCATACCAAGATCAGAAAGCTTCTGGAACAGCGGGAGAAGAGGGCCTTGGCTTATGGGCTTCCCCGTCATCATGGAAAACTACACGAATTAAAAAAGCTTTTGGAAAAACCGCTGAAGAAGTTTTTCTACAAAGTTCCCCCAGATATCCAGGTGGTTACCTATAACACCCTGACCCAGATCCCCGATGACTATGCCAGCCCGGAGCCCCTGGAATTGGATCAGGAATACATCCGCTGCGGCCAGGAAAGAACTCTGAAACCCTCTGGCGGCTGCAGCCGATTGATTAAATTGGATGATTACCTGGCCAATTTCCAGGTCTGTCCTTATTGCGGCCGCCAAAACATCTTGGATGCCGGCGGCTGGATAAATTGCCTTTCCGATGGGGACAGTTTTTTTGAAATCAACCGAAATTTGACGGTGGACACCCTTTTGGACGGGTCCATGATCACCAGTTACTATAGGGAATTTTTAGAGAAACAACGCTCGCACTTTAAAGAATCGTTGGTTACCGGTGAGGCGCGCATTTTTGGACAGCCGGTCATCCTGGCCGTTTCGGAATTTTATTTCAGCGGAGGATCCATGGGGGTGGCTTTCGGTGAAAAATTCAAACGGGCGGTTGAAATGGCCATCGAAAAGAAACTGCCTTTCATAACCCTCTGTTGTTCCGGGGGCGCCCGACTATATGAAGGCATCCTGGCCTTGATGCAGATGGTCAAGACCATTGCCTGCTTTAATCTTCTGAAGCGCCAGGGACTGCCTTTTATTTCCATCCTAGGGGATCCCTCTACTGGCGGGGCCATCGCCAGTTTTGCTTCGTTGGGTGACGTCATCATCTCTGAGCCCAACGCCCTGGTCATCTTTACCGGACCTCGGGTGATGAAATCCAGAGGGTTTGAAGTCGATGAGGGCCTGGTTCGCTCCAATTCCCTGCAACAACTGTCCGGTCTGATCTATCAGCATCAGGATTATTTTTTTAACATCCGGGGCATTCATCAGGTGACGGCCCGAAAAGACCTTAAACGGGAACTGGTCAAATACCTGGAGTTTTACCAGAGGACCCGTCCGAAATAACGCCCCATGTCTACGGTTGATCCTGATGAGGTTTCTTTATTCCGGGACAGCGCGCACATTCCGGCCCATTACTGGCAGGAACTGCTCGCCCTCGATGCGGAAGATATTTGCCGAAGGGCCTTGGTCACCTTTGATCCGGCAAAGGGATTTGTCATTCCTTTTTTAAATCAACGATATTTTTACCGGCCCGATTCCAGAAGTTTTTTTCGGGAAGATGGGCCGGAAAGATCCCCCAGTTTCCAGGAAGTCCTGGTCCTTCTCATGTATCTACTGCGGGCCGAGGACTGCCCCCTGGAAGGGAAAAAAGTCAATGAGAGAGAGTTGCCCGGAGGGGAACTTTTTTTTCGCGGCCCTCATGCCCTGCTGAAGGCACCACTGGAAAAAAAATTCGGACGAAACCCTCAAGGGTTCCTTCAGGCCGGGTTGGGTCTGAAGGGGCTAAAGACCGGCCGGGGAGAGGCCTCTTTCGAGTTTCTGGTCCTTCCCCGAATTTTGGTTGAATATATTCTCTACATCGAAGATGAGGAATTTCCCGCTCAGGTAATCATTAATTTTGACCGGACGATCTGCCGGCATCTGCCCTTAGATGTCATCTGGGCCATGATCAATCTAGCCAGCCGGCGATTGATGACTATATCCGAGGAGTGAATCATGACTTTACCTTTTTCCCCTTTTTTTATCGAACTCCCTCAGTCCATACCCGGGATGGGCCGTTTTATCGGTTCCTGGGTCATTTCCGGCCCTCCGACCATTGTCGTGGATGTGGGCCCCATGGCTTCGGTCAAACAGCTGATCGCCTCTTTGCATCAGCAGGGGATTAACCAAGTCGATTATGTCTGGCTGACCCATATCCATATCGATCATGCCGGAGGGTTGGCCCCTTTTTTAGAGGCATTCCCCTTGGCCAAGGTTTTTTCCCACGGTCAAGGCTTAAAACACCTGATTGATCCGAGGCGGCTCTGGGAGGGAAGTTTGGCCACTCTGAAAGAGATGGCCGTGGCCTACCAGCCGATACAGCCAGTCCCGGCTGACCGGCTTATGGCCCATACGGAAGCCCGGTTGGACGGGTTGACCATTCTGGAAACACCCGGTCATGCCCCGCATCATTTGAGCTTCCGGTATCATGATCTCCTCTTCGCCGGAGAATCAGCCGGAATCTTTTTCCCCTTTGGCCAGACATTCTATCTCCGGCCCCCGACCCCGCCCAGATTTTTCTTTGAGCAGACCATCGACAGTGTGGATCGGATGCTGACCTTAAGCGACCGGCCGATCTTTTTTGCCCATGCCGGCAGCCATCCCAACAGTCATTTGATGTTGAATCATTACCGAAAGCAGCTATTTCTCTGGAAAGAGCTGATCGCCGAGGTGCTGAAGGCCCATCCGGCCGAAGTGATCGAACGGGCCACGGACCTTCTCCTGGAAAAGGACCCCATGCTGGATTGTTTTAAACAGATGGACGGCCCGGCACAAACCAGAGAACGGTTTTTTATGGCCAACAGCATCGCCGGATTTGTCGGGTATTTGCAGTCGTAGGGCGGGTGAGCACACATTTTTTCACTTTCAACATTCTGGTTGAGTTCTCCCAAAAAATCTATTATATCTTAATTTGTGCCCCCGTAGCTCAGCAGGATAGAGCGACAGATTCCTAATCTAAATTACCACCTTTTTCACCCTTCTTCACTAAAATTCACTTGACTTAATTTTTAAAGGTTTTTAAGATAGTTATGAAGCTTTTAAGGAGTGGTTTAATTTCACCAGAAATCACCCAAAAAAAACAAAATGGTAGCAGGACGGTAGCAGGGGGAGAGTTACAGACTTTCTAAAAACCGTAAAAAGGAGGTCTCGGGATGGAAGAAGACAATCGACCAATAAGAAGACCGACCCATTATCAAGGGGTATATGAAGTAATCCCCAAAAACCGGATGTTCAAAGGCAAGCCCGATAATATTTTTTATATTGTTTATTGGAATAACGGGAAAAAGATTTTCGAAAAAGTTGGGTCAATCTCTGAGGGTTATTCGGCCAAAACAGCGGCGGGGCTTCGGGGTGATCGAATAAGAGACAAGAGACACGGGGTTGAGCTTCCCCAGCAAAAAAAGAAGGTCCCCTTATTTAAGGACCTGGCTACCGATTACCTTAAATGGGCCAAGGTAAACAAGGCAAGGGAAGGGCGAGAAGATAAAAGTTATTACCAAAATCATTTGTCTGAAAGATTCGATAATAAGCGGCTTGATGAAATATCGAGCTTTGACCTGGAACGGATGAAATCAGAACTTCTCAAAAAGGGTATGGCACCGGCCAGCGTGAAGCATTGTCTTGTTCTCTTCCGGCAGATGATTAATAAGGCCAAGGCCTGGGGCAAATACTCGGGGGAAAATCCCATCAAAGGGGTCAATATCCCTGTTCCTCAAAACCAGCGGGAAAGGTTTCTGTCCTATGAAGAGGCCGACCGATTATTGATAGAATTGGCCAAGGTGTCAAAGGTGGTTCACGATATAGCCCTGCTATCGCTCCAGACGGGTCTGAGGGCCGGGGAGATCTTCAATCTCAAGGGACAGGACCTTGATTTTGAAAACAGTCTGATAAGCGTTATGGATTCTAAAAATAAGCAATCCAGAAAAGCCCACATGACCGGGGCGGTCAAGGCTATGCTTTCAGAAAGGAAACCCAAGAACCCGGAAGACCATGTTTTTAAAGATAAGCTACATGGGGGTCGGATTCAGTTTATCAGTCAAACGTACCGAAAAACCATTAGCCGGCTGGGATTCAATAAGGGAATGACCGACCGTAGGCAACAGGTAAATTTTCACACCCTACGGCATACCTTCGCTTCATGGCTGGCTTTACAGGGAACCCCTATTTTAACCATTTCCCAATTATTGGGCCACAAGTCATTAGCCATGACCCAGCGATACAGTCACCTTTCACCGGATCACAAGAAGGATGCCGTTCAAAGCATTGAGCGGCTTTTTAATGAGAGAAGAAACGGGAAAGTCGTTTTGATTAAAGAGTAAGTCATACTGGCCGGGATAGGGTAGCTCCTGAAAGCCTTTTTCCTGGAAGGTTTCCCGGCCAGTTAAACAACCAGGGCCATTTTTCAGGAGGTGGCGACGTGAGTTTATTATTCCCCATTCCTACCAATCCCCTGAGACTCATCAAAATGCAAAAGAATTTTTTGGATCTAATAGAACCGGATCCGGGAAAAATCGCCAAAGTATTCAAGTCAACCATAAATGAGCTATCTCTTATTTTGGATGCCACTAAGCGCGTCCCCTGGGGGGAAGGAAATGAAATCCCTAAAAAGATGGGTGCTAAAATTGTCACTGCCTTTAAGGCCTATGAAAAAGTGATCAATGGTTTTACTAAATTAGCCGATGACAAAACTATCCCCAAGGTATGGAGAGAGAGTTTTTCTAGGGAAGTTAAAAGAATGAAAGAATTTAGAGGGTTTTTGGAATATTGTAAAAGCCTAACTGGCAAGGCCCCCCCCCTTTATGATACTAAGATAGCGTGGTTTTCGATCAAAAGAACCATTTCAAAACAAGCTTATCTATTATTTGAAATAATAAAACCATTAGTGGACGAACACAATAAACATGAGAAGGAATTTACCGATTCCGACATCCACAAATTTATTGCCGAACTTCTGACCGCTGTTTATCAAGACAAGTTGGAAGTGGAAGCTATGACCCCGCTTAAAATAAAAGGGATGATTAGAGACATTCGTACTAAATCATCCAAGAAAAAGTTGGCTGAACTTCATCGTATTATAGATAATCCGGTATCTGATATTTATCCCGAAAAGCCCATTCTAGCTGTATACACTTTAAATAAACACTCCTAAATCCCCAGCTTCTCTAAGGTTGGGGGAAATTTATCTAATTTAAAATAGTTTCCCCCACCTCAATTTTCAGAAATAAAAAAATAAATTATTATCTGGCCAAATAGTCAAAACGATTGTTTGGCCATTATTTTTGTGAAGGAGGGAAATCATGAACCTAAGAGAGGCGAGGTTTCAAAGGAAAAAGACCCAATATGATTTGACTCTTCAAACAGGAATACCTCAATGCCGTCTCTCCTTACTCGAAAGAGGGTATGTTTCGCCGACCGACAGGGAGATGCGGGCTTTAACAAAAGTTTTAAGGGTCGATGAAATTGATTTTCCTAAAATCAGCGAGGTCAACGATGACAAAATTTAATGATCAAAAAAAACGAAAAGACGTTGAACCATTGAAACCTGGTCAAAAATCCGGGACCCCGGAAGTTATGGCGGTGACATACGGTTGTTCGCTTGGAACGTTAAATAACCTCCGATCTAAGGGAAATGGTCCGAAATATTTTGTCCAGGGTCGACGTATTTTTTACAGAGTGATCGACTTCGAGTCCTGGCTTTTTCAAAATCCGGTTCAGACGATTAACAGTCATCGGGACGCAAGGGGATAAGCACATGAAAAAGGCCGACACCCTAAAAATCGTAATGGAGTTTAGCCGGACGGGATATCTAAAGTCCATCCTCCTGGGTGGGTCGAACGATGAGGAACAAGAGACCCTTTCCAAGGCCCTGGACAGGATCTTCAACCCTCCTTACTGGATAAAGCGGCTTTTCCGACGATGGTAAGCCCGCAGATTGAAGACGGTTATACTCGAATTGCGAACGAGAGCCTTGAGGCTCTGTGCCGGGTTAATCTATCGGCCTATGCTTGGAGAACCTTACTGGCTCTAATACGGAAATTATATGGCTTCCAGAAGAAAGAGGACTTTATCAGCGTTTCCCAATTTCAGAAATTGACCGGCCTAAAAAGACAGCACCAAAGCCGGGCCTTAAAGGAACTGGAAGATAAAAAAATTATCACCCGTATAGGTGACGGTTTTATCAATAAGTATGCTTTCCAAAAGGATTATCTCAAGTGGAAAACTATCACCTATAAAGGTGACAATAATCAAACTGTCACCCATATAGGTGACACCCTATCACCTAATGAGGTGACAAACTTGTCACCTATAAAGGTGACTACAAAAGAAAAAAGAAAACATACAAAAGAAAAGGGGGATTCTATGGCTTCCTCAAAAGCCCTTGATCGGTTTCTTAAAGCTAGGGCCTTAGAAATTTATGAGTCCTACCCAAGAAAGGCAGACCGACCGAATAGCCTTCGGTCAATCGAAAAGATTTTGAGGGCCTACCCGGTTGAACTTCTTCCTTGCCCGGTGCCCGGTTTAAAAACAGTCATTCAGAACTACCAGAAGCACCTTGAAGCCGAGGGGACCGAGAAAAAATTTATCATCCAGTCAAACAACTTTTTCGGGCTGGCCGAACGATGGCGGGAATACTTGGCTCCAATGAATGAGGCCGGGGCTACCCATAACACCGCACCGGGGGGGATATGGAGATAATCCATGACCGTTATAAGGCTTTTGAAAAATTCGATCTTTCAATGATGGAGTTTTACCAGAAGGATTTGGCCGAACTGATTCGGCTTAAAGAAATATTTGAAGATGAACCGGAGATCCGGGAACCAATCAGGGACCTTATCGTAGAAGCGGATTACTCCATTAAACTTTTAAAGAAGGGTATTGAACGTGACCGAGAAACAGCAAGAAGCTTTACGCGAATATGATGAAGACGACAGAGTCCTTTCATCCTTAGAACTTCACTTGAAACTAAGCAAAGAGGCACGTAAGGGGGTTCATGTCCTCAGTCTCATTCCTTCCCTTGATCGGGCGACAGAGGGTTTTCAAGAAGGTGAGTTGGTTGTTATCTCGGGACCCACGAAAAACGGAAAAACCCTTTTAGCTCAATCACTAACCATGAACTTTGTTTTCCAGCAATATTACCCTTTATGGTTTTCCTATGAAGTACCGGCCAAACAATTCCTTTCTCAGTTTCCAGACCTGCCTAATTTCTATATGCCTGCTAAATTAAAAGCCCATGCCTTAAACTGGCTTGAAGACCGCGCGACGGAATCTTTTTTAAAATTTCATACCCGGATTATCTTCATTGATCACCTGCATTTTCTGTTCGATATGGCCAAGACCCGGAACCCTTCGATTGAAATCGGAACGATAATCAGAAGACTTAAAACTTTTGCCGTAAATAATGGCTTTATCATTTTCCTCCTGGCTCATACTCGGAAAGGGAAGGCCGATAAGAATTTTTCCTTTGAGGATATCCGGGATAGCTCTTTTGTGGCTCAAGAATCAGATACCGTTTTCTTGATCGGGCGGACCCCGGACCGGGGCGAGAATACCGCTCAGATGCGGGTTGAATTTCACCGGCGCACCGGATGCCTTGAGAGGGTGATTGACTTAATCAAGATCAATGGATTCCTGGAGGAGCAAACCAAATGAAGAAGACGAGACGCGGGAAATTATCTCTTGAAAAAAGGAAAACACTTGAGCAATGGGACCGCTTCCCTGCCTTGTCGATTATGTATGAATCACCCGAACAATACGCGGCGGCGCTGGCTCAGATA
>Ga0233425_10002512_pt1 | contig 35793 bp, 34 predicted proteins | sample Watercolumn_Towu_2_FD_181712 | JGI IMG/M metagenome (GOLD analysis project Ga0233425, IMG submission 181712) | Freshwater microbial communities from Lake Towuti, South Sulawesi, Indonesia - Watercolumn_Towuti2014_140_MG | ecosystem: Environmental > Aquatic > Freshwater > Lake | place...
TGAAGTTGTTGTTAATTTAATTGCAGCAACAACAAATAAAAAAGGCCTAAAAATTCAGTGTCAATTAGACACCAATGCCTATCCCAAAGGGCAAAAGATATCTGATAAAGTAATGGCTACACTCAATGTTCAGCGTCATCCATTTCATGGAGAATGGAATTATACCATTTGCCCAAAAAACACGTAAAGTTGTTACAGTTATTATGTGACAATTCCTTAGGTACAGTTCTTCACAAAAGGAGACTTCTTAACTTTAAAATAGAAAGGAGAAGGTTAAGATGACATTATTAGGTTTATCAGAAAAAGGTCAGACATTTAAATATGTGATATTGACTACAAAAATAGTTCAAGTTTTACAAAAATTTGGGAAAAATAATCAATTAGAAGATAACGAGAAAAAAATCTTAGCTAGAGGTGCAGAACTTATTGAAAAGATAATTGAAGGAGCACATATTGTTGATGGAGTAAACATTAACAATCTTTCCCCAACACAGGAAGGTTTATCTGCATATGGATACGCACTTTCAACAATAGAATCACTAAATTTATTTAACAAGGTAAAGAGGTTTACAGATTTTTTTAATAATTTGCTTAATCAATTAAGAAATATTGAGTGTGGGAAAAAGGAGAATATTGAAAATATAAATTTCTTAAAGGAATTCTTTTTGGCGTTGGGAAATTCATTTAGAAGTGATATCTCACAAGAAAGATATACAACATCTGAAGAAGAATATCCCATCTTATCTTAAAAAAAATACTTAAATGCCGCACAATTCGCGTGAGATAATAGAAGGATATACACTCGAAATTATTTCTCGCTCACAAGCCATCCAAGAAAGATGCAGAAGGCTTTTATCAAAGGATTTTGCATCTCAAGCTCCAATAGCATTAGCAAAAACAATTGAAAGGATATGTCAATATTTAGAAGAAGCAACAAAAGCACTCTATGGATTAATTAACTGGGAATCTATAAATAGCGAAGAGCTTGAATCATTTCTATATCGTTTACGAGACACAGATGCCATTATTCGTAGGCTCGGAGCAGATGTGCGGTATGTTGATGGTGCAAGAACTCAACGACTTCCTTGGAGTATAATTAGAGCTGTAGAAAAATTTATAAAAGTCCTAGTTCCTGAAATAACAATCATGCTAAGACCGCAATGGAAATATAATTATTCCATTGCTGCAACAGATTTACGAAAAAGATATTATAGTGATTTAGATGAATATCAAGACTTACTTCCAAATAAACCCTTAGAAAAATATGTATTTCAAGATTTTAAACAACCTTTTCATATAATATCATTTCCATCTCTCGAAAGAAAAAATATCCTTCTTCATTGTCTTTTGAGTCACGAAATAGGACATCTCTTTTCAGTATCATATTTGAATAAATCCCACAGTGACTTTTTAAAGAATGTCAGTACGAAAATCGGTAATATTGTAAAAGGTAAATACTTTGATTTTAACAACTTACCTTTGTTTAAACATAATCAAATACAAAAAGAAATTCAATATGAAATTAATAGAGCAGAATTTGTATGGAAGACAGGATTAGCAGAAGTATTATCAGATATTGTTGGAACATTATTGTTCGGGACAAATAGATGAACGTTTGATTGTTACTCCTTTGATCGACACTTCTGAATCTTTTGATGCTGCTTCTGTCAATGTAAGATTAGGTAGTGAATTTATTATAATGAAGAAACAATCATTTCCTATTTTGGATATTGCCGATAAAGAAGTGCTACCAAGTAGAATTGAAAAATATCAAGAAAAGATAAGAATAAACTACGGCGAGCGGTTTGTATTACATCCTAATCAATTGATTATTGGGAGTACATTAGAATATATAAGTCTTCCAAAAAAACTAATGTGCTATGTTATTGGGAAATCAAGTTGGGGGCGTATGGGGTTAATTATTGCTACTGCTACTAAAGTTGACCCAGGATTTAAGGGTTGTGTTACATTAGAAATTATCAATGAAGGCGAAGTTCCCGTTGTTCTTTATCCTGGGATACTTATTGCACAATTAGTTTTTCACGAAATAATTGGAGAAGGAGAATATGATGGAAAATATGGTTATGCTACAGGACCACAATTTCCAGAATTTTCTAGGGACTATGAGAAATGGAAATTTTGGTATCCAAGTAAGTGAAGAAGTTAAGTATTACGATTTTAAAACAAATAGTAAGTTTTTTGTTTATGTTTCAATCATCTCCACATTGCCATCGGTGACAATAGCAGTTGAACAATCAGGAATTTGATCACAAGGATGTGTACGAAACTTCGGTTTCTATTTTTGGGTTTAAGGTTTTTGTATTATTTAATTCTTCTCCGGATATTTATCTGTATTAGTTGACAAAATATTTTTGCACCATTATAGCATCAAAGAATCTACCTTAAAATCTACATTAGACTTTCCGCATGAGAAGCCTTGCCATGTATCCACCATCCCCTGCATTCATAGCAGGCAGACAATACTCCTCTGCATCAAGGCAGAATTGGGGTTCGTTGCTGAGAAATTTTTTTATGATATCCCGGTTTTCTTCAGGCTCGATGCTGCACGTGCTGTACACCAGACACCCTCCGGGTTTCAGCATGGCTGCGCCAGTTTTCAATATTGAGTATTGGAGTGCGGCGAGTTTCGGGATATCTTCTTCTTTCAGCCGCCATCTGGCTTCCACACGACGCGAAAGTACACCGGTATTGGAACAGGGCGCATCGATGAGCACCCGGTCAAATTTGACGTGAAAAGGAACTCTTTCGCCAGAGGCATCACCACACACAATAAAAACGTTCTGTACCCCCATCCGCTGGCAATTTTCCTGAACTGATTGCAAGCGTTTTAAAGAAATGTCCAGAGCACAAATTCTGCTCGTATTCTCTAAAAGTTCTGCAATATGGGTTGTCTTACCGCCGGGCGCTGAACACATATCTAACACCATATTTGATTTTTCTACTTTGAGGAATTGGGCTACCTTCATGGCAGAAATATCCTGCACAAAGAATAAACCTTCGGAAAATCCCGGTATCTCAGAGACCGTGATGTTATCAACAACTACGGCATTATCGACGGCATATGAATTGATACCATTTTTCCCGAGCAATACAATAAATTCCTGTGGTGATATTTTCTTATGGTTGATACGAAGGAATACCTTTGGGGGAAGGTTGTTGATTTTACATATCTCAATGGTCTTTTCCTTACCATACCTGCTGAGCCAGCGTTTTACCAGCCATTCGGGATGACTATAATTGGCCGTCATGTAGGCAGAGGGATTTTTGTCTGGATCGGGCAAGGGAGGATGTTGGAACGTACACCACGTGTTTTCCCTTCTGTACAAGGACTTCTGCAGATCAGTAACATCTTGTTCATCCGCAGATTTATTTTGAATATCTCTTTCGATAGACCTGAGAATTGCGTTCGTGAATCGAACGGCATCCGTCCGGCGGACTAATTTTTTTACCAATTCTACGGAGGTGTTTATTGCGGCAGAGACAGGAATCCTGTCGAGATAGACGATTTGATAGAGACCAAGGCGCAGGGCATATAACACCCAGGGTTCTAGCTTATTGAGTGGAATCTTCGAAAAGGAAGAAATGAGGGTGTCGAGGGATAAGCGGTGGCGAATAACGCCGTTTATCAGTTCCGTAAGGAGGTTTTTGTCGCGCGGAAGCCAATCGGTTTGTGAACATTTTTCAGAGATAAGCTCGTGGGCAAAAACCTCTTTTTCATCAATTTCTCGCAGAATGCGAATACATTCATAGCGGGCATCTGTCTTACTTGAGGAATTTTTCAATCGCCTCTTTCACCTCGTCCAGATATACGTCCGTGTCCTTGCAATACCCGTGAGGTCTCAGATTAGGCACTGCAAATATAGCCTTGGACATAGCGGCCATCAAACCAGTCCTGAGTTCCTTCTCGCAGGCGATAGCCACCACACCGTGTATTTCTTCTGCCATGACCTTTTGAAGAGCAACCCGACCCCCTGTAGCAAGGGAGACATGCACCCCGTACTTTTCAGAAAATTCTAACAGATCTTTGATTTTGCATTTCCCACATCGCTTGCACTCGTTCAGGTCGTTTTTAACATTCTGCTTACACTGCGAATTCTGTATGCAATGAGGGAAGAGGATCAATAAATTTTTGGGAGTACACTTTTTTTTACGAAACTTCAACATGAGGTTGTTTATAGAAACAACTTTTTTATCAATAAATTCCATAGCGCCTGCCTTTAATTAACAATAAAAATTCATTACAAAATTGGAAAAAGCTTGTGTAAGAACCGGAGAATACATACTGCCTCAAAGTGTATTTAAGTACCGTTTTGCTTCCTTCGCAGTTTTAAACCGTTTAAACCTACCTTCTTTATAGTCTCTAACACTTTCTTTTACTTCCTTAATAAAGGCTGCGGAGAACCGTTCTTCAAATTCGAGTTCTACCAATCTCTCACATTCTATCAAATACTCGTACCGCTCTCTGGAAATATACACTGTTCTTGTCATTTTATATCACCGTGTAAAATAAGAATCTGTTTGGAATAATCCCGAAGTATGAATTAAAGCTTTCCTTTAAGTGTTTAAATTAAACACGTCATTAGCGACCATCTTATACCCCCGTGTATATTCCTGTGCATCCATAGCCCGCTTGCCTTCGGGTTGTAATTGGGTAATACAAAGAAAACCGTCCAGAGTGGCTACATGGATTCCACAGGGAGCAATCTCAACCACAGTGCCAGGATTAAGAGACGTTTTCGTTTTTGATGCCTCGTGAATTTGTGTCTTGAGTATGATAAGCCGTTTCTTTTCTTCAGTATTTTTTACACAGTAATAGGTATAAGCTCCGGGCGATGGGGTGACGCCGCGGATGAGATTGTGAATTCTTTGTGTCTCCTGAGACCACGGAATCAATCCATTTTCCTTTTTCAATTTGGGGGCAAAGGTTACCTCTTTTTCATCCTGTTTTGTGTAAGAGGCATTTCCTGTTTCAATGTGGTTTAGCGTATCGATCAACAGTTCCGCACCCATAGAAGCCAACCTTTTTTCAAGTTCTCCTGCATTTTCCCCGGAAAATATAGGGGTTGTTTTTTGGGCAATAATGTCGCCCGCATCCATTTTGGCGGTCATGACCACAGAAGTAACGCCAGTAACTGTTTCTCCCTGTATAATCGCCCAGTTAATCGGTGCTGCCCCGCGAAGTTTTGGCAACAAAGATGCGTGAAGGTTGATACACCGGTATCCGGGAAGATTAATAATCGGAATGGACAGGAACTGTCCAAAGGCAACAACAACGATACAGTCGGGTGAAAGGCACTGGAGTTGTTTCACAACGGCTTCCTCATTAATATTGATTGGTTGCATAATTTCCAATCCCAATTCTTGCGCTGCCTCTTTTACCGGCGAAGGACAGGGTATTTTACTTCTTCCCTTGGGTCTGTCCGGTTGTGTAACAACGGCAATAACTTTATGTGTTGATGTTGCCAAGGAGCGTAAACTGGGAACGGCAAATTCAGGCGTTCCCATAAAGACCACGTTCATTGTTTGATAAACCAGCCTGTGTTTATAATTTGTTTTTTCACGATTATCGCAAACATTAATTACACAGGAATTCGGGTACCTTTATAGGACCGTTCAAATTCTTTTAGCTGATGGGATATGGCCAAACGGTTGGCCGGGCTCATTTTATCAATGAAAAGACAGCCGTTGAGATGGTCAATCTCATGTTGCCAGGCACGCGCAGCCAGACCTTCTGCCTCGATTTCTATTTTTTGCCCTTTGAGATTATAAGCCTGAGCCTTGATCCGTTGGGCACGGATGACCTTGCCCATAATGCCCGGGAAACTTAAACAACCCTCTTCTTTATTTAACTCCCCCGCTTCTTCTGTAATTACGGGGTTGATAAATACCTTTTCCTCATGACTGCCGCCATTAGCATCGATAATAAAGAGACGAACAGACCACCCCACCTGGGGAGCTGCCAACCCAATACCCTGCGCCTGATACATCAATTCCATCATTTCCTCCACCTTCAGGTATACCTCTTTATTAATCTCCGTGAGGGGTTTTGCCTTTTGACGGAGCACGGGGTCTGGATAGAGGACAATATTCATTTATTTTCTCTAAAGATAAACCGAGGTCTTTGGCAGATTTCTTATTTACGTAACTAAGATAATTATCCTGCCCGTTTGAAATTTCCAAGCATCATATGTTTCAAATAAATATAATAAAAAATCACACAGAATGCAAGCTTCTTTCGTTTTCCTGTTGACTTTAGGTGATAAATTACATAAATTATGAACTATTGTTTTTTGAATTTATAATGAATATTATTTATACGTAAATTTTGGTTAAAGGAGTGACATACCATGCCTATAATGAGATCAGCCAAAAAAAGGCTCAGGCAAAATATAAAACATAATTTGAGAAACCGGACTTATAAAAGTGCATTAAAAACCCAGATGAAGAAGTTTTTAAGTGTGGTAAAAGAGGGAAATGCACAAGCGGCACAAGAAGAACTTCGACTAACGATAAAAAAATTAGACAAGGGTGTTGCCAAAAATATTTTACACAAAAATACCGCAAGCAGAAAGAAGTCGCGACTCACAAAGAAGCTGAATCAGATGAAGACCTCTGCCCAATAATATAAGGTAATCATACCTGAAACAATGCCTTGAGGTGGACTTCTATGCACAAAGGCAGACCGGATAGATGGTAACCACCCTCAAGGCATGATACAATCCTACCCTTACAATGCTTCTCAGCGGATTTCATGGCAATCTCCGTTAATGTCCCAAAATCGTTAATATTCAAATTCAAACCACCAATCGGGTCTTTTTTGTAAATATCAAAGCCTGCAGAAATGATGATAAATTCGGGAACAAATTGACTTACCCCCTGTTCCATAACATCCGTAAATATTTCAATATATCTTTCAGGCATCGTATCAAACGGGAGGGGCACATTGATGTTGAATCCCTTGCCTTTACCCTGCCCGTCCTCCTCTTTTCTCCCTGAACCGGGATAAAACGGGTATCTGTGCATGGAGAAGTACAACACCGCTGGGTCATTGTAAAATGCATCCTGCGTGCCATTTCCGTGGTGGACATCCCAGTCAACAATAAGAATTTTTTCCAACTGGTACTTCGACTGCAGGTATTTTGCCGCAATGGCTACATTATTGAAGAGGCAAAAGCCCATTCCCCTTGAGGGTGTGGCGTGGTGTCCTGGCGGACGTACCAGACAAAAACCATTTTTCTCTTCGCCTTTCATGATTAAATCAATGGCTGTCAGGGGTGCGCCTGCCGCATGAACAGCCGCATCATACGATGCGCGGGAGACTACCGTATCGCCATCCAGCCAACCACCGCCGGTATCTGCGATCTGCCTGATGGTCTCGATGTAAGATTGCGGATGAACCAGTTTGACTTCCTCCAAGGATGCGGCGCGAGGTTTCTCCACTCTCAATTGATCCCAAAGTCCGCTCGCTTGAAGGTGTTTTACTGTATTTTCAAGCCTTTTGGCATTTTCAGGATGGCCGTATCCGGTATCATGCTTCAAAAAGATGTCGTCATAAATAAGCAGTGTCATAGCGCAGAATAATCATAATCAACTTTATTGTGGCGATTAGCACTTGTTACTTCATCTATAACCTTCACTCGGAACGATACCTAAAACTTAAATAAAAGGATTCATGAGCTTTATTATCCCATTGATTGTCCGGAGTCATACTATAACAAGCTATGAAATAAAGCAAGTTTTACTTGAAATTAACTTGTAAATTTGTTATTTTGTTGCGCTGAATTATTTACTTAACCTAAAGGAAATTACCTACTTAATATTTAGAAAGATGGCTGTAATTGACACACCTATGTAATTGTTGAGGGTTTCTGAAGTATGAGAAATTTCTTATCTAACTTTTTAGAACGATTAGAAACACGTATCTATAAATTCCATGGAAATGGGAACGGAAATGGGAACGGGAATGGAAAACACCCGGTCACTGAACTGCCCCGGCATGAATTAAGATTTGAAAGCGCCCCTGTGAGGACGGGCATCGATACTTATTCACCAGCCAAAAATCCATTGGATAGCGCCATAAACAGTGCACAACAATATCTGCTCAGCAATCAAAACCATGCTGATGGGCACTGGGTAGGTATTTTAGAGGCAGATACTACCATTACGTCAGATTATATTATGCTCATGCACTTTCTCGGAAAGGTAGATCGTGAGAAACAAAGAAAGGCTGTGAACCTGCTCCTTGAACATCAACTTCCTGACGGCGGATGGAATATTTATTATGGAGGACCCCGTGAAATTAGCGCCTCGGTAAAGGCATATTTTGCGTTGAAACTGGCAGGATATTCCGCCGATGAACCTTTTATGCAGAAGGCGAAGAAGTGCATCCTTGATATGGGCGGCATAATGAAGACCAACTGCTTTACCAAGATTTACCTTGCCATGTTTGGACAGGTTGACTGGCAAGCGGTGCCGGCCGTCCCCGCTGAAATGATTCTTTTCCCGCCGGGTTTTTATTTTAGCATTTACGAGATGTCGTATTGGTCGAGGTGCATTGTCGTTCCCCTTTCCATTGCCATTGATAAAAAGCCGCATATTCCTGTAGGAGACGACCTGCTGAAGGAACTCTACCTCGTTCCCCGTGATAAGGTGGTCTACCGCATTAAGAGAGACCAGTCGGGATGGTGCTGGCACAATTTTTTTATCGATGCCGATAGTATTTTCAGGCGGTACGAACAGCACCCCATTAAATTTGTCAGAAAGATCGCCCTCCGGAAGGCTGAAAAATGGATGCTTGAACATCTTGAGAAGTCCGGCGGTTTGGGGGCTATATGGCCGGCAATCATTAATTCCATATTTGCCATGAAATGTCTTGGCTATTCAGATAATCACCCGGCGCTGGCAAACCAACTAAGAGAAGTCGAGAAACTGGTGGTTTATGAAGAGGACAAGCTTTATATACAGCCGTGCGTATCTCCCGTTTGGGATACAGCCTGGGCAATTATTGCACTTTACGAATCGGGCATACCAAGCACACATCCAGCATTACAAAGGGCGGGAGAGTGGCTCGTCAGCAAGGAAGTCAGGAATTTCGGTGACTGGGCTTTGAAGTGCAAGGTAGAAGAACCGAGCGGCTGGTACTTCCAGTATGCCAACGAATTTTACCCCGATACGGACGACAGCGCCGCTGTGCTTATGGCATTACAGCGCATATCCTTACCAGAGGCGTCACACAAGGAAAAGACATTTTTGCGCGGATTGAGGTGGATTCAGGCTATGCAATGCGATGATGGTGGGTGGGGGGCATTTGACCGCAATAATAATAAGGCCATTTTAAATCACATACCTTTTGCAGATTTTAATGCATTATTAGACCCAAGTACAAGCGATGTCACAGGCCGGTGCCTGGAATTTTTGGGGCGTATTGGGTTTAGCAAGACCTACGTTAATATCAGAAAGGCCGTAGAATTTCTCCAAAAAGAGCAAGAAAAAGACGGTTCGTGGTTTGGGCGTTGGGGCGCAAACTATATTTATGGCACGTGGTCTGTACTTGCCGCACTCCTGGCGGTCGGAGAGGATATGAACAAGCCTTACATCAAAAAGGCCGCTGAGTGGATGAAAAGTGTCCAAAATTCTGACGGTGGATGGGGTGAAACCATAAAGTCGTACGACGACCCGTCACTGAAGGCAATTGGCAAGAGCACTCCATCGCAGACGGCGTGGGCGCTGCTGACATTGTTTGCTGCTGGCGAGGTAAAATCAGACGCTGTAGAAAAGGGTATAAAATTTCTCTTATCGAGGCAAAAAGAGGATGGAAGCTGGGATGAAATTGAATTTACAGCAACCGGCTTCCCGAAGGTCTTTTACTTGAAATATCACATGTATCGAAATTATTTTCCCTTGTTCGCATTAGGTAAATACCGCAATCTTACCCAAAAATCATAACACAGTAAATTAGGCATTCGGCAACTATTTCTATTTGCATGTAGGGGTTGTCCAAAAAGTCTTATGAACGCACCATATGTAAGGGCTGAAGATTTTCAGCCCCTACCAAATTGAAATTCCTAGCTGAAGCTCCACTTTGCCATCTCTATGATGTCAGACAATCGTTTTCCGCCTTCCAGTACCACGGTAGGCTCAAAGCCGCAGTGCATCATGCAGTTCTGACAACGAGGGTCGCTTCCTTCCTGATACTTTTCCCAGTCGGTGCATTCCATATACTCTTTAAAGGTTTTATAGTGGGTGTCCGTAATGAGGTAGCAAGGACTCTTCCAGCCCAGATAGTTTCTGGTTGGATTTCCCCACGGTGTGCACTTCAGATATCTTTCTCCCTTTAAAAATTTTAAATACAGGGGAGAGTTCAGTATCTTATATTTTTTGGAAATACCATAAATAAATCCAAATCTTTCCTGTATCTCTTTTCGGCAAAGGAATATTTCATTCTCATTATGTTCGAAACTAAAACCGGGAGATACCAGCATACCATCCACACCCAGTTCCTCCAGAAACGAAAAGAGTTCTTTAATTTCTTCTTCACCGGTATTTTTATAAATCGTGGTATTCGTGCAGACCTTGAATTCTGCCTGCTTTGCTGCACGGATAGCGTTGGTGGCGCGTTCAAAGACCCCTCGTCCTGCAATAGCATCGTGAGTCTTTGCGAGGCCATCGATGTGGACATTAATATTAAAATATTTGCTGGGCTTCAGCTTTTTTATTGCCTCAGCTAATAACACGCCATTCGTGCATAAATAGATATGCCGTTTTTTATTCAAGATACCCCTGATAATCTTATCGATTTCCGGGTGCATCAGCGGCTCACCACCGGTGACAGTGACAACCGGCGTGGGACACTCTTCCACGGCCCGGATACATTCTTCCGCACTTAATGTTTCCCGCATCGTATCTTTGTATTCATGTATGCGGCCGCAGCCCTCACAGGCAAGGTTACATGCATGGGTAACCTCCAGCATCAATACCAGGGGAAACCGCTCCTTTGCTAAGAAACGGTTCTTAATCAAATATTTTGTTAGTGAAGAGCCTAACGACAGTGAAACCCTCATAAGAAGCGAAACTCCATTTTTTATGATAAAAAGCTAAGATTAATAATGATCTATTTTAAATAAATCCCAAAAATAAAATGCTATACCAATTGTTTAACACTGTCAAGCGTTATTTAACGTGTGATCCGCAATAGTTCGTAATTTTTTATAATTGTATTGAAAATTATAACCAAATTTGATTGTATTTATGCGTTTCTTAGTACATTAGGAAGATTTATGATAGCGATATTCTTTGCATTAAGTCAGGAAATTGCATCTTTAAAATCAAAGGTAAATATTCTAAAAAAGATTCGGTATGCCCATACCACAGTCTACCAATCGGAATTTTGCGGTTTTCCGTTGACCCTCGTTCAAACAGGCATTGGTAAAAACGTCTCAGAAATCATCCAGTACTTATCAAAATGTTTCAGGATACAATTAATGGTTTCTTCCGGTTTTGCGGGTAGTATAAACCCTGCGGTGGGTGTTGGGGACTTGGTTATCGGTAAACACGTCCTCTATTCATCTCAGGAAGTGCTGGAAGGAGAAATCCGGATTGATTCAACACTTACCTGTGATGCATCAATTGCGGATATGGCTGTTAAATTATGCAATAATGAGGTCTTTAAATCACATTGCGGAGATATTCTAACCGTTAATAAAATCATTCGTCAGTCTTCAGTAAAAAAACATGTCGGAAACCAAACCTTCGCAATAGCAGTCGATATGGAATCCTTTGCAATTGCGGAACGGGCACACGCCATGGGAATTCCTTTTGTTGTTGCACGTGCAATTTCAGACGGGATAGACGAAGATTTGGAAATACACGAAAACATGGTCACCAAGGGTGGTAATATCAATATCTCAGCCACAGCGCGCCATCTGTTAAATAAACCGCACCATATTCCGTACCTGAATCGTCTCCGCAAACAGACCAAATCTGCCCTAAGTACTTTATCGGCATTCTTCCCAAATTTTATTACACAAATATATAACTCTTTGTTAACATAATTGATATTTGTAATAATTCACAGCAAAGGTGCAAAGAACGACTTTCTTTGTGCCTACTCGGCGGTGAGACAAACCACTGCAAACTTATTTAAAGGTGAATAATGGCAAACAAAAAGATCGGAATTGTAATGGGCAGCAATTCAGACCTGGAAACAATGAAAGAGGCCATAAACATACTGAAGGAGTTCGAGGCAGATTTTGATGTAAATATCATGTCCGCCCATCGTTCGCCGGAAAGAGTTCACGCGTATGCCGTAGAGGCGGAAAAAAAGTACGAAGTGATTATTGCTGCCGCAGGAGGCGCTGCGCACCTGGCAGGGGTTATTGCGAGTCTGACCCCCATCCCCGTCATCGGTGTGCCCATGCCGACCTCCGGGCTGGGTGGATTGGATTCGCTGCTCTCCATGGTGCAAATGCCATCGGGTATTCCCGTGCCTACGATGGGTATCGGGAAGCCAGGGGCTGTTAATGCCGCAATTTTAGCGGTTCAGATAGTGAGCGTATCAGACCCGAAATTGAGACAGAAACTTGTCTCATACAAAAAGAAGCTTGCAGACGAAGTAGCAAAAAAGGATAAGGAAGCGAAAAAAGAACTGGGATTATTGTAGATACAATATTTTACCGTTTCGAATTATAATATGAGACAGGATTAACAGGATAAAATAAGACAAGAAATCTTGTAAATCCTGTTAATCCTGTCTAAATGAATTATTTTACAAGGGAGATGAAATGCCACTACCGACTATCGAATGGGAAGGAGGTGTCAATGGTCGTATCCGACTCATCGACCAGACACTCCTGCCCAACGAGTTAAAATACGTTTATTGTGATGATATCAAGAGCATCTGGCATGCAATCAAGACGCTCATGGTCAGAGGCGCCCCGGCAATTGGTATCGCAGGCGCTATGGGAGTAGTCCTGGGTATTAAGGAGATACAGGCAAAGGATGCTGACGCATTCTTGAAGGAAATCAAGCGTGTTACAACCTATTTGGGTTCATCCCGTCCAACAGCGGTCAACCTCTTTTGGGGACTTGCGCGCATGGAACGTGTTGCGCAAGAAAACAAAGGTAAGTCCGTTCAGGACATAAAAGAAATCCTCCTCCGGGAAGCAATCAAGATACAAAATGAAGATAAGGCTATTTGCAGGCAAATCGGTGAGAATGGCTCAGAATTTATTAAAGACAGCAATGGCGTTCTCACCCACTGTAATGCAGGAGGGCTGGCAACCGCCGATTATGGCACTGCATTAGCCGTAATGTTTAAAGCAAAAGAACAAGGTAAACGTTTCAAGGTCTTTGCAGACGAGACGCGTCCATTACTGCAAGGCTCCAGGCTGACGGCCTGGGAACTCATGCATGCAGGGATCGACGTAACCCTGATATGCGACAACATGGCGGCCCATGTGATGAAACAGGGAAAGGTGCAATGCGTAATCGTGGGGGCTGACCGGATCGCCGCCAATGGTGACACCGCCAACAAAATCGGCACGTACGGTGTCTCCATCCTTGCAAAGGAGCATGGGATACCCTTCTATGTTGCTGCGCCTGTGTCTACCTTTGATTTGAGCATAAAATCAGGAAATGATATTCCCATCGAAGAGCGTTCTCCTGAAGAGGTCACCAACGGATTCGGCAAGAGGACTGCGCCGGAAGGGGTCAAGGTCTTTAATCCTGCCTTTGATGTCACCCCTGCAAAAAATATTGCGGCTATCATTACAGAAAAAGGCGCAATCAAAAACCCTTCCGTTGAGAATATCCAACGTGTCTTGGGAAATCACGCTAAATAAAGGAGAGTTTACATGCACAGCTATTGGCGCATCTTACAAATAGTATCAATAGTTACCATTTTTCCCATGTTACTTTTAAGCTGTGGTAGTGACCGGGTTAATATAGAATTTAAGACGCCACGGCAAATTTACGTTGATGATTCAAAAACAGACCCCGATAAGCTTAATAAAGAACTGGAATATGACTTAAGGGAAGCAGAGAAAAAACGCCGGCAAAAACAACGTGAGGCGGAGGCGGCAGCCAAAGCAAAGACAGAGGCGGAACAAAAGGCAAAATCAGGTCAAAGCATACCAGCCGAAGAAGAAACAGCACAATCAGAAGAAGTGGAACAACCGACACAACAAAGGTGATTCATATACAATCTGCCTTCTGTAGAACCATAAAAACTTATTGGTTCGGATTCTTTCATATTTTTGAGAAATATTCTCGGTCATTCAATAGTAGACATCATATCGACCAGCGAAAAAACCTGCATATCTTCCGTTAGCTGCGGACTGAAAAACGAGATATGAAAAAAACGATTTCCCTTTGGGCTGAATATATTAAAAGAGGGTGTGAGATTGTGAGGCCGATCGGCGACATTGATGTTATAAAGGCGATGTTATCAAAGGCACGTGAAAAGCTAAAAACAGCCCGAATAGATTTTGATAATGAACGATATGATGACTCTGTTTCCCGTTCTTATTATGCGGTATTTCATCAAAAGAAGATTTGGAAGAAGCAGAAAAGATTATAGATGCATGTGAAACATATCTGGCAAAGGTTTATAAGGTTTCAAAGGACTACTGGAAAGCCTAAAGAAATTAATGAAGAAGCAAAAATCTTCTTTGTATAAAGTCCTCACCATTGCCGGTTCAGATTCAGGGGGCGGGGCCGGGATTCAGGCGGATATTAAGACAATTACAGCCCTGGGCGGATATGCGACAACCGTCATTACCGCACTAACTGCCCAAAATACCCTTGGTGTCCAATCCATCCTTGATGTGCCGGCATCCTTTGTGGCTCAACAAATAGACGCCATAATGACCGATATCGGTACAGACGCCGTTAAAACGGGGATGCTGATGAACAAGGGCATCGTGGATGTGGTCGGCCTGAAAATCAAGGAATATAACATCAAACGCGTTGTGGTAGACCCGGTCATGATATCCAAAAATGAAAAAAGGTTGTTGTCTGCCGATGCCGTTAATGCCCTCACATCCAAACTATTCCCTGTATCTCTGGTTGTTACGCCAAACATCCCGGAGGCGGAATATATCTCAGGTATAAAGATAAAAACTCCTTCTGACGCAGAAAAAGCCGCAAAATGTATCCACCGGCTAGGTCCCTCATGCGTGCTCATAAAAGGTGGACATGCAGGGAAATCATGGGATATGAAAAACGAGGGCAGCGTGATTGATGTCTTATATGATGGGAAGTCCTTTGAATATATTGAGAGTGAATACATACCAACAAAAAATACCCACGGAACGGGTTGCACTTACGCCTCGGCGATAGCCACCTGTCTGGCAAAAGGTTTTGGACTAAAAGAGTCTGTTGTTCAGGCAAAGAAATTTGTTACACTGTCTATTCGAAAGTCGTTCAATCCTGGCAAAGGATACGGAACTCTGGACCAGTTTGGAGCAATACAATTCCCTTGAATTGCACAGCGTTGATTGTTATAATTTTTAACATTATGAGTATGTAATTTATTTTTGAAAAAGTATTTTGGAGCGTTCATTCTCAGCATCGTTGCGGTGAATTCATCAGGTAGCAGTTTGACACAATAGATACTTGTTTTGTATTGAGGATTTACTAATATGCAACAGGTTGCCGCATTAGAATCCAGCGTATTGGTGTTAAACAAGTTTTTCATGGCCCTCCACGTAATTTCGGCAAAGAGGGCATTTGTCTTATTATGCAAGGAAACTGCCGAAGTTATTTCCGTAGACGACGGGAAATTCAGTTCCTACAATTTCGAAACCTGGAAAGACGTTTCTCTCTACAAGGCAAAATCAGGTCTACCCGACGAAGATTATACAAGCTGGATTAGAACCGTATCTTTCGAAATTGAAGTGCCAAAGATTATCCGTCTCCTGTTTTATGAAAAACTCCCGCAGTCCAATGTAAAATTTAACAGGCGGAACATCTTTGCCCGTGATGAAAACAGGTGTCAGTATTGCGGCCAAAAGTTTCCAACATCGGAGCTCAGTCTAGACCACATTGTACCGAAGGCATATGATGGAAAAACCACATGGACGAATATCGTGTGCGCCTGTACCGATTGCAATAAAAAGAAAGGGGGCAGAACCCCTATACAGGCGAGAATGAAGTTAATACGTAAGCCTGTCAAGCCAAAACACAGCCCCATACTAAGCTTGAAACTTCGTTCAGATAGATATCGCTCCTGGAAGCAATTTTTAGACGAGGCGTACTGGTCTGTGCCGCTAAAATAAAAATAAACCTGTTCCCTGATTTTTCAGGGAATGATTTGATAAGTTCAGGAATCTGAAAATTTTTTTGTAGTAATCACCCATCCCTACTTTTAGAGAATATTATTCAAAAGTCGTGGAAGAGGAGCATTCGGATGCGTGCTCCAGTTTAATTCAGAAAGCACTGTATCCTTTTGCAAAAATATACGGGTTTGTAGTTAAAACTCGTATTTTTTTTTATAAGAAAGGTATTCTGAAGAGCGCTCGTCTTCCCGTCCCTGTAATCAGTGTTGGAAACATTACTGTGGGAGGGACAGGAAAGACACCGGTCGTAGAGTACATTGCGCGGTATTTACAGGCAAAAGGCAAAAGGGTCGCAATCCTCAGCAGGGGTTACGCAGCCCGAATAAGGCGAGAATCTGGTTCTCCTGGCGAAAATGTCTGTAATGACGAATATCTCTTGTTTAAGGAAAATATTCCTGATGTTCCGCACCTGATGAATAAAGACAGGATTAAAGGCGGGTTGGAGGCTATCAAACGTTTTCAGGCTGAATGTCTCGTGCTGGATGATGGATTTCAACACCTTCGCCTCGCAAGGGATTTGAATATTGTAATCATTGATGCGCTGAATCCCTTTGGGTATGAACAGATAATTCCACGAGGCATGTTGCGGGAGCCATTGGAAGGACTCAAGAGGGCTGACATGATTCTGCTATCCCACGTAGACCAATGCAGCCGTGATAAAATCACAGTTATTACTAACCGTTTGCGTGAGATTACGGGTGACGTCCCTGTTATTGAAACAGTTCATAAGCCGATTTGTTTGGAATCAGCGAAGGATGTAGCGAAGTTAGATATTCATTGTTTACGCGGCAAAAGGGTCTTTATGTTCTGTGCTATCGGTAATCCTGTATCATTCAGAAAAAACATAGAAAATCTAGGGGCCGGGATAGCCGGTTTTCGTGTATTTCCCGATCACCATATATATACCCTTTTTGAATTGAAGGAATTGAATGCAGAGGCGTTAAGTATGAAACCGGATGCAATTGTCATTACCCAAAAAGACAGGGTAAAAATAGGGGACAACCTTAGTGTCTGGGACTTTCCTGTATGGACATTAAAGATAGAAATTTGTGTTGTAAATAATTATGAAATTTTTGAAAATAAGATAAATGCCATTCTGAATTGAAAGGAGAAAAACAATGGCTCATAAAATAACCAACGAATGTATAAACTGTGGGGCCTGTGAAAGCGAATGTCCTGTAAATGCCATATCGGAATCCGGTGACTTCAGGGTGATTAATGCCGATCTCTGCACCGACTGTGGCAATTGTGTGGCCGTATGTCCTGTCGAGGCAATACTAGCTCCTTAATGAGCGATTAGCTTCAAGGAAGGAACTTGGATGGCGAAACAACGTAAGTGCGAAACCGATTCTTTTAAACCTTTAGACCTTCGGAGGATTAAAACTTATTCCATAAAGAAACGAAAGAATCTTTCAAACATCAACCTGTTCGCCAAACCCGCCTTACCCGCTGATGGAATATCTGCCTTTTTCGAATCCTTACCGGAGATATTGGCTGCATCAAATTTGCGGAAGGTGATTGAAGCGATAGCACAGGCTCACCGGAACAAACGTCCTGTCGTAATGGCTCTTGGCGCTCATGTAATAAAGTGCGGCTTGTCGCCGTTAATTATAGACCTCATGAAACGCCGCATAATAACGGCGCTTGCCATGAATGGCGCCGCTGCAATCCATGATTATGAAGTCTCGCTCATTGGCGCAACCTCTGAGGATGTGGCAGCCAGCCTGAAAGACGGCAGTTTTGGAATGGTAAGGGAAACGGCGGATGTTTTTCAAATTGCATCCGCAAAGGGAACAAAAGACGGCATCGGACTTGGACGGGCATTAGGAGAAAAAATAATCAAAGACAAAAATACCTTTGAAGATTTGAGTCTGCTGGTCTGGGGCTCAAGGCTGAATATCCCGGCTACAGTTCATGTTGCGTTGGGAACGGATACCATCCACATGCATCCGAATGTTTCCGGAAAGGATTTGGGGGAATCCAGTCATATTGATTTCAAAATCCTTGCCTCCGTGGTTTCCGAACTGGAAGGCGGTGTGTGGTTGAATATAGGTTCTGCCGTCATCATGCCGGAGGTTTTTCTCAAGGCGCTCTGCATTGCAAGGAATATCGGTTGTAAGGTTGAAAATTTTGTGACGGTAAATATGGACATGATTCAGCATTATAGGCCGCAAACGAACGTCTTAAAAAGGCCATCCCCGTATGGATATGCCATTACAGGTCACCATGAAATCATGATGCCGCTTTTAAGGATGGGTATTCTGGCGAAACTTGGTATAGGGGATGAGTAAAACCAAAAAACTTTTAAAAATATATCAGAAAATGTTTGATGCGTTTGGCCCCCGGCAATGGTGGCCTGGTGAAACCCCATTCGAGGTTGTCATCGGCGCTATACTAACGCAGAATACCAACTGGTCTAACGTTGAAAAGGCTATCAAAAACCTTAAGGCTGCCGGCAAGCTTTCTCCGGAAGGAATATATGGGTTAAGTATAACAGAACTGGCGGAACTCATCAAACCCTCCGGCTTTTTTAATGTCAAGGCAAAACGTGTCAAGGCATTTATTAATTGGCTATTTTCAAAATATGATGGTAACCTATCGAAGATGTTTGCCCGGGACTTGCAAACACTTCGAAGTGAATTACTTTCTGTAAAAGGTATCGGGCCGGAAACGGCTGATTCAATTTTGCTCTATGCGGGGAATATGCCCACATTTGTTGTGGATGCCTATACCCACAGGATTTTTTCACGGCATGAACTTATTCCTGAAGAAAGCACCTATGACGATATGAAGTCTTTCTTTGAAGAAAACCTTCCCAAAGACGTGCAGTTATTTAATGAGTATCATGCGTTATTAGTAAACATCGGAAAGATGTTTTGTAAACCCAGGAAGGTTTGTGAACCGTGTCCGTTAAAAGATATTTAGTAAGATTCTGTCTTTGCCCTCCTTTGTAAGGGGATTGAGGGGAATTAAGGTTATTTTTGGAGTAATGAAAATGATAAGTAACGAGGTGTTAATAAAGGGTGGGCATGTTGTGGATCCTGCAACCGGGCTTGATGGCCGCGCAGATATCCTTATTAAGAACGGCAAAGTCAATATGATTTCAAATGATATTAAACCGGATAATAATACCCTGGTCATCAATGCAACTTCCAAATATGTAATCCCTGGTTTAATCGACTGTCATGTGCATCTCCGCGAGCCAGGACTGGAGTACAAGGAAACCATTGAGACTGGTTCCCGGGCTGCCGCAAAAGGAGGTTTTACAACCCTGATTTGTGAACCCAATACCAATCCCCCTATCGATTCGCTGGAAATGGTAGCATCCTTTATGGAACGGGTATCTCAAAAAGGCATAGTAAATATCTATACAAAGGCATGTATTACGAAAGGATTGCAGGGAGAGGAACTCACCAATATCGATAAACTGGCAACAGATAAACGGGTGCGGGCATTATCAGATGACGGCAATCCCGTTTTTTACGAACCATTAATAAAGAAAGCGTGTGAATTAGCCGCACGGAATAATCTTGTCATAAGTCCCCACTGCGAAGATTCTCAAGTTTCTCTCGATAAGGCAAAAGCAAACAGCAATGCGGCGCATTTCCCCGGCAAACCATTCACACACGAAACGGACTTTATCATTCGCGAGATAAAATGCACCGAGCAGGCCAAAGGATGGCTGCACGTTTCGCACGTAAGTCTGAAAAGCTCCCTCGAAGTTATCAGGCAAGCCAAAGAAAGAAACATTGCCAGAATTACCTGTGAAGCCACGCCGCATCATTTGTTGCTGGATGAAAATTTCAAAAATGCCAATGGGAGTGCGCCCAAGACCAACCCCCCGTTACGCACCCCTGAAGATAAAGAAGCGCTCCAGAAAGCGTTGTCAACAGGAGTAATTGACGTAATTGCTACAGATCATGCGCCCCACACCCATGACGATTTAATAAAGGGCGCATCAGGTTTTGTAGGGCTTGAGAATGCACTCGGTGTTATCCTTACAAGACTTGTTCGTCCAGGGATACTTTCACTGAAAGAACTTGTCAGGAAAATGTCCACCAACCCTGCCCGTATATTTAAGGTTAATGGCGGCTGTTTGGCTGTCGGTATGCCAGCGGATATTGCTATTGTAGACCTGAATAAAACATGGAAAGTCGCAGTAGATGAATTCGAATCCAAGGCGAGAAACTGTCCCTTCGATGGCTGGAATTTGGTGGGACAGGTCGTAACCACCCTCGTCGGTGGAAAGGTTGTTTTTGATAACGGCCGTATTGTATGTTAATCATTATAGACGGTTATAATTTTATATTCACCGTCCCGGAACTGGAAAAGCACGTGAAAATAAACAACATAGAACCCGTGCGGGATCACGTCATTTCCCTGCTTTCGAAATACAAGGAGAAAAAACGCTGCGATGTGATTTTAGTATTTGATGGTAACTATACAGAAGCGTCTCTACCCAAAAAACAAACCCACGCGGGTATTACCGTGATTTATTCAAAATCAGGTATAAACGCAGATACCGAGATAAAAAACATCACCAGCCTTTGCCAGAACCCCAGAGATGTCTCTATTGTAACCTATGACAACGATATAAAAAGACACGTCAAAAAATGCGGCTGTCAGATTATTGAACCAAAAGAAATGTATAAAGAAGTTATGGAGGTTCTGACCGAGAATAAAAAAATCAAATCCGATGAGCCTGAAGCAAAGCAAAGTGGCCCATCTGAAACCGATGCAAAATACTGGAAAGATGTTTTCAAAAGCCTTCCTGCTGAGGAACAGAAACCGACCATAAAAAAAACAGATATACCCCTGGTGGAAAAGGGAAAAAAAGAGGCATCCCATACCGGTGATGAACCGGGTTACAAATACCAGGGTACCCCCTCTGATGAAACGGAATACTGGGTTCGTGTCTTTACAGGAAACAAAAAGGATGAATCCCAAGATTAAAATACCCTGGACTTTTAAATGTATTCTGACCCTGGTTTATGCTGGCATCATATACTGGGAGTCTTCCAAAGATACTTCTTCTGTATCACTCCCTTATCATACTGATAAACTTGTCCATTTTGCCGAGTTTGGTCTTTTATGCCTTATAACCTGCTGGTCGCTTTCTGCTGCTAGAATTGGATCCAATAGCATATATAAAATCATTCTGGCAACTGGCCTCGTGTCTCTTTACGGTATATCAGACGAAATTCACCAACTCTTTACGCCCAACCGTTCGGTGGATGTCTTCGACTGGATGGCAGATACGGGTGGCGCTGTTGCCGCAGGCTTCTTTTGGCAAAAAATAATGCGTATAGCACACGTAAAGGAAAAATCACTGGCGATAGAAAAGACGCTCATGAAGACGTAGAAATACATGAGGCTTTGATTATTGGGGTGCAATACCTGCATGAAAGAGCCGGAAAATATTAACAGACAACTCCGCATTGCCGAAAAGAAATATAAAACACTCGCCGAACAAATCTCCGCCATTACTTACATTGCGGATGTGGACGAAGCAGGCAGCGTACGTTATGTTAGTCCACAAATTGAGCAGATTCTGGGTTTTTCTCCTGAAGAATGGCTGGCCGATCCTGAGTTATGGTCTAAACAGATTCATCCCGACGATGCGAGCGCCCTGAATATAGGTCTTCCCGATATATGGGTCCGTTCTTCGGAAACAAAAAGTATGTCTGGCTGAACGACGTTTTCCTCATCAAGATAGACATCACATGGAGCGTCAAACACCCTGCCGAGCTTTTTTCTCTGACAAAGCGTTCTATTTCATACTCTGTATTTTTTTGTCAGTAACCACAGTCATAATAAAATCTCCTGTTCCCGCAGGGTATTTTTCAGCATTTTAATATCCTTTAAGGAATATTGCAATTATAATACGTTTACGTACTTTATAAAAATCGGTGACTTCTCAATGTGAATATGTTCGACATCACGCCCTGCGATTGCGTAAAATCCTCACAGGAAATCAAACAATGGTACGAAAATAATTACCATTCGCTCTCACTGAATGGGCTGTGGTTAAAAGGGGGAGAACTCAATACCATGAATCCTGCCCTGTTCGCCCAGTCAGGGCTGCGATTCCTGGTCTGCCGGTTATCAACATACCGTGACGTATCGGCATCCATTTCTCACGGATTGGTAGCCCAGATTGCCCAGGAGGTTGAAGGGGTTTTTACCGATTTTGCCTTCCTGCCGCCGCCCAAAGACCTTGAAGTAATGATGAGTGCAAAAATCCCCCTTTGGGTTGGCACAACCACAAAAGAACCCCCGTGTGCATTTGATGTGCTGGGTATAAGCAATTCCGTTGTGCTTGAGCTATTGAACCTGCCAAAACTCCTGCATTTTTCAGGCATTCCACTCTTTAAAAACGAACGCATGATGCGTCAGGAAATTCCCATCGTTGTGCTTGGCGGCGCCAATGCGGCAGTAACCTCAGTTTTACACGGGCCGATAAAAGATCAGGGATTTGGAAATAACTACGGGCTTGTAGATGCCGTACTTATTGGTGAAGGGGAATTTTCTCTAAAACAATTTCTGGAGGTTGTAAAAAAAGGAAAATCAACCGGTTTGACAAAGGCAGAAATTTTAAATGCCTGTCACGGCAAAGTGGATGGGTTTTATGAACCCGATAAATACAAACACCAATATAAAGTAGTCGTACAAAATCCAGAAACAGCAGGAAAAACAAGTAGTCAACAAGATGAACCCCTCATGAACCTCCATCTTACGAAAAAACCAGTCCTTGATGAGGGTCAAGGAGAGGAAAATACCCCCCCATCCCCCCCTTTGCAAGGGGGGGATGGGGGGGTGGAAAATCCTTTCATCAGCGAAGAAAAATTAGCAGAGATCGTACCAAAAGAACCGTATGTAGCGTATCCTGTAAAAAGCGCAATTGTATACGATCTCGATCAGGTAAGGACTATGGAGTCCAGTCCTGTATGGTATGAAGAAGAAGGTTTGGGTAGCGGAAGCTTGCAAATCAGTAACGGATGCCCCTGTTTCTGCGCCTTTTGCGCCGAAAGTTGGGAGAGAAAACCTTATCGGGAACGATCTCTCTCAAAACTTTTAGATGCATTGAGAACAGCAAAAGCGCATCAGGGGCTCGATACCATCAACTGCCTGAGTTTTAATTTTAATACCCATGCGGAACTGTATCCCATGATCTTGTCCTTTTATGAGGAAATGGCTAACGTCAGTCTGAAAAGTCAGCGGTTTGATCTGTTATCCGCCGACCGATTTCTTGCGGAAGTCCAGCAAATAATCGGGAAGACAACGGTAAGCTGCGGGATGGAGGGCATCAGTGAGCGGTTACGACGTTACCTGCACAAAAATCTTACGGAAGAACAAATCTATAAGGCCTGTGAATTCCTGTTTGAAAGGGGTATCAGGGAACTCAAGATTTTTTTGATCGGTACCGGATTGGAACAGGCGGAAGACTTCGGGGAATTTGGAAGATTCGTAAAACGTCTGGCAGATCTAAAAAGTATGTCCGGCAGCAAAGTACGCATTATTTTTAGCCTGACGCCGCTGTATTACCCGCCGCATACCCCTTTACAATATCACGCTTGTATTACAGCCATGGATGACAATAAGAAGTTAAAAAAGGAAATCGAACGGATCGGCAGTCTCAACGATATGGAATTCCGGGAAAGCGCTTCGTATGAAGAAACATGGCTGATGCAATTATTCGCCATGGGTGATAGACGCCTTACCCCAGCCCTTATCCGTTCATCGATTGCCGATGGGTTTCTGTATTACAATAGCGTACCCAAGCAGGCACTCAAAAACTGGCGTGCCTATTTATCAGAATTGGGATTATCCGAAGAGAATTATTTTAGGGCAAAGAAAAAAGAACAGGTCTTTCCATGGGATGATGTCGATATGGGCATTTCAAAGAAATTTCTGTGGGAGGAATATGAACGTTCAATCCATTTTACAGAGCGCGAGTATTGTCTGGGTCGCCCCTCTATAGACGCCCAATGTCTTGGTTGTGGGGCATGTCCAACGACTACACATATAAAAAAGATTACACAGCACAAGATTTCTCAACCCTTTCTTCTGGAAGAACTCCGTAGAATTGCAGATAGGAAACGAAACAGTTCTACATTACGAGTGGTCGTGGAAATCGAACCCACGATGCGTTTGGCGCCAAAACGACTTATTGGAGTTGCCATCGCACGCGCTCTCATGCTGGCATTGCCTGAGATTGTTCCGTATTACTCTTCATTGTCCGGGTATCTGAGTGATTTCACCGGAGATAAAGCTGCTGCAGATTTCACTTACGGTATAAATGTTTATCATCTTGCATTTTTATCAAAGAATAAAGTTCTTGAATTGTTAAATAGCGAAGTCCTCTCCAAAAAACTTAATGCTATACAAGGATGGTGCCAGGGGTTCAGAATTAAGGAATTTATTATAAATCCAAGCGATATACTCGATGTGAAATATGTGCTCTATAAGATGTATTTTAACAAAAACTTTACCGCGTCTTTTATAGAACAAAAGGCCGGAGAATATCTTCATGCCAACTATGTCAAACATACGCTATTAAAAAGACACGGCGATACGATATTCAAAGTAGACACGAAAAGCAAAAAAAATGCTATGGTTCTTTATGCAAGAATTAATAATTTAAACCGGATGAAAGAACCGGATGCCGGGTGTTCCATTTTAATGGCTGTTACAAGGCGTTTCGATATCCAAACATTTCTGGAGACTTGTTACGGATTCGAGAGGAGACGCGAGGTCGTTTGCGCGAGGATAGAAGCTTTAGGATACTACGGGAGAAATCCTGTTTTGCAGAAGAATATAAGATGTGCGTCATGTGCTGACCCTATTAATGAAACATTTCTCATAGGACAACCTTTAGGTGAAAACCAATGCCTTGTTTGTACTGTTGACAGGGATAAGCATTGAATCCCATAACAATGCTTCCCGGAATCACTCCTTTGGTAAAGTGACGGAAGTATTTTTCAGGTAAAAGTAATGATACAAATATTTGGTTTTTCAAATCTATTTATGGTATATTTAATTTAATCATTCTGATAAGTTATATACAGAGATCGGGCATGCATACGGTTAATTTCGCACTGTGTCAATAAATTTACAGCTTAGAATAAGCGAGGTGGATAAGATGCGAAAGATAGTAATCGCCGTTTTATGGTTGATCGTTTTCATCGGGTGTTCCTCCACACCAAAAAAAGCAGTCGACACCAAAGGTGTTCCGACAACCTTGCTTGGGTTGCTGCCAAAGCCAGCCGAAGAAAAACCAACAGAAGAAACACCCCCTGAAAAGGTACCGAGCTTTGAACAAAACAAAGTATACAAAGATACAGACGGTTTCCCTGATTATATTATTGGCGTTGGCGATATACTTACAGTATCCATGCTGCGGGCGGGCGGGCAGGAGGCTGTAGATATCAGGGTACCGCCCAACGGTAAAATATCTTTTTCATTTTTGGATAATATACCAGTCGTTGGACGAACAACGGGGGAAGTGACTGAGGAAATGGCAAAACTATTGGAGGCCTTTGTAAAAAGGCCAAGAATTACTGTGGTTGTAAAGGAGTATCACAGCAAAAAGGCTTTTCTTTTAGGGGAAATTGCCAGGATTGAAGGATTGCCGCAATCGGGTCCGGGTGTATATCCTTTAAAAGGCAAAACAACTCTTCTGAACACATTAATATCCATCGGGGGTCATACACCAAAGGCTGATCTTAGCCGGGTGGAATTAACGAGGGGAGGGAAAATTTATTATATCAATCTATACAAAATGCTGACCCAGGGCGGTGAAGGTATGGATATAATTCTCGAAAATGGAGATCGGGTAGTTGTTCCTGAACTTCCAACCTTCAAAGAAGAGAAGCTGGTAACTAACAGAATTTATGTCCTGGGAGAAGTAAGTGTCCCCGGCCTCCTTGAAGTAAAAACGGATATTACCGTCCTGGAGGCGATCTCAAAGGCAGGGGGAGTAAAATTAACCGCGGCCAAGAGCAAGTCACGGATTGTACGCGGTGATATAAGTAATCCAGAGGTGATTCCTATCGATCTTAAAAAACTCATTGACAAGTCAGACCTTAGTCTGAACATAAAACTGCAAAATGGAGATGTCATATACGTACCCACAACATTCATGGGAAAATTTAGTAACTCCTTTAACCAGATAATACCCATCCTCAATGCATTTACGTATCCGGCTATTTACCGGGATCTCTATACAACAGGGGGAATCGGTATCTTAGATACGGGTCCGCGTCCAACCGGAGGAGCAGCCGAACGTGGTACAGGGGTAACATCAGAGACTCTCTTGAGCAGGTAATAAAGATGGCGCAGTATGAACTTAATTTAAGAGATTATCTACGAGTCCTTCGTAAAAGAAAACTCATCGTCATTTTTGCAGCCGTTTCACTGGGATTTTTTAGCTTTTTCTTTGCCACCCTGCAAAAACCCATTCCACTTTACAGAGCCGCATCAAGCGTCAAGGTAGAACAAAGTACTACCGCAACAGGCCTGTACATCGAAAGCCTCAATTACGGGGAAACCAGCAACCTCGATACACAATCGGCAATTATTAAAAGCATCCCGATTATGGAATTTGTGGCAAAAAGGATGGGATTAATCGATGAAAAACTAACGCCCGAAGAAATCCGTAAGGAAGCGCGGTATATCAATCGTGTATTGGGTATAAGGAATCAGGTTAGCACATCGATAGAAGGCTATACCAATATCATTAACATAGAGGTGGTGGACAGTGACCCGAAGTTTGCCCAGCGGCTTGCCAATACTACGGCAGAAGTATATAAAGAACAAAACACCTTGGAAAAAAACAAACGAATCATTGAGGCAAAAAGGTACATAGAAAATCAACTTGTGGTGGTTGAAGAGAAGCTTAAGGTTGCCCAGGAAAACCTTCGCTTATTCAGAGAAAAGAACAGGCTTGTAACTATCGAGAGTGAGACAGGCGAAACGCTTCGTTTGCTGAACGAATCCGAGAAAGAATATGCATACGCAAAACAGGAAAAGGCAGAGATTGAATCCTTAATCAATGAATTAAAGAAGCAGAAGGTGCTTCCGAAAGAATCGGTTGAAGGGTTTTATGCAGAAAAGGTTGGCCCTATTTTTTCCAGTTTAAATACGAAATTGGTCGATTTATACGCTCATAGAGATTTGTTGTCACTTGATTATAATGCAAATCATCCAGAGATTCAGAGGATAGATATTCAAATTGATAAGGTGATTTCAAATATGATAAATCACCTTAATGATCAAGTAAAAAGACATGTCGAAAGAGAACAATTTCTTTCCGATCAGATTGTGAAAATGAAAGAAAAATTCAACGTACTTCCCCGCTTAGGGTTCGAACTGGAAAGAATAGAACACGAATTGGATACAAATAAAAATCTTTACACCACCCTCAAAGAAAGACACCAGGAGGTTCTTATAAGCGATGCAGAGAAGATAGAGGAAGTCTCCATCGTGCGTCCAGCTCTTTTGCCCCGTTCCCCGATAAATCCCCCCACCACCATGAGAACGGCGGCAATTGGCACAATAGTAGGCCTGATTCTGGGTCTTGTCATAGCCTTCATCTTTGAGACGATGGATACCTCAATTGGCACGATAGAAGATGTTGAGGGTTTTTTAGGCGTGCCGGTACTGGGAGTAATTCCTTTTATACGCCCGGAAGAGGTTGAAGAAACCCTGGTCTCAAGGGAAGGCATGGGCGAGGGGGGCGCAATACCGGAACGGTATACTCGTTTAATTACGCACTTTGCTCCCAAGTCTACCCTTGCAGAAAGTTTTCGCACCCTGCGCACCGGAGTTAAATTTTTATGTCTGGAAAAAGGGGTAAAAACCCTGCTTTTCAGCAGCGCTACCGCCGGTGAAGGTAAATCTACGGCGGCAGTTAATCTGGCAATTACCTTTGCCCAGATTGGAAGCAAGACCCTGTTGGTCGATGTTGACCTGCGAAAACCCGTTGTTTCCAGGTTTTTCGGAATTGAACGGGAACCTGGCCTGAGCGACATTATCCTGGGTAATTACGAATGGAAGGAAACCGTGAGAACGGTGACGGATCTCATGATGGGAAAGCTGACTATGGAAGAAATAATGCTTACGCCCGGGTTTGACAATCTCAATATCATTACCAGCGGGAATATTCCGCCAAACCCTTCAGAAATTATAAACTCGCAGCGGATGACAGAGTTTATCAATCAGGTAAAGGCTGCATATGACGTCGTTATATTTGACACTACACCCATTTTACCGGCAACCGATGCAACAATCCTTGGTACGAAGGTGGATGGCATTGTAATCTTGTATCGTGTAGGGAAAATAGCACGGGGCGCCCTCAAAAGAGCAAAGACACAAATGGATCACGTTAAGGCTAATGTGCTCGGCATAGTGTTAAATGGCCTTAAACCCGAAGTCAGCGCAGATTACCAGCATTATGGATATTATAGATATTATTCCTATGGAGAAAAGGGAAAAGGGGAGAAGGAAAAGGTACCATGGTATGAGAAGATATTTGAAAATGTAAAATCGTTCTTCACGAAATACCTTGAAAAAATAAAACTATCTATGGGATTTTTCAAGAAAAAAGAAGTTCCGCAGGTTGAAGAATTTCCGGGAGAAAAAACAAAACGCTGGGGCTGGTGGGTAAAAATCGTCCTGTTGGCAGTATCCGTAATTGCTTTAATTGCAGGGTTATTGTGGCAGTTTGAAATTCTCAGAATATGAGGATAATTTGCAAAAGTATAACGGGAATCTATTGTAACAATTTAGTTTTTTGAAAAATATCAATAAAAATTAGTTTTGCCGATCTGTATAGAAATCAAAGCAGTCTGTTGTCGTAAAACACCCCCCCATCCCTTCTATCAAGAGGGGATTTAAGGGTGTGTTGATACCATCGATTGCTTTTGCTAATGCAGGTATTTATCGGGCGTTTCTTTCAAAAATATTTCGTCGTTTTAAACGCATACGGAAGACAAAAGGAGGTGCTAAATGGATACTCTGGATAATAGCGGCAGGGAAAATAAAAATTGGGATCCAATTGAGAGAAAAGAAGATCTCAGGCAGGAAGAACGACGAACAGGCAATGACGGAAGAAATGGCTTGGGAAGTGCGAAATGGGATGGGAATGAAAGAAGAACTACTGAAGATCATAGATGGAGAGAGCGAGGAGGTCACGAAAGAAGAAAGCATCACCATCACAGCCATAGGCGCTGGAGAAGGTTTAAAAAAACGACCGTGACATTATTAGTTGTTATGGGAATATGTTTCGTTGTAGCCCTTTTACTTACCTATATAACAGGAGGCCTTCCAAACCTTATCGAAAGGGTTGTCTCAAAAAATATAGAGAAGGCCATACAACGAACTACGGCAGAATTTGCAGAGGGGAAATTCAGTCCCGAAGCCCTTAAAGGCCTCGGCAAAAATATTGATATTGAAAAATTAAAAGGGCAGGCCATGAGAAACTTGGGTGGGTGGGAGGGAGACCGTGGAGAAAAACAATCACCGGATGAATATAAAGGTCAGGAAGATTATATGAAATCCATGTCCAGAGACGATCTCGAAAAAAAGAAAGATTACTACAAAGAAAAATACAAAGAAATGCTGCGAAGGTAATTAGTGCCTGACGAAAACGCATCCTTTTGTCATTTCGACTGAAAGGAGAAATCTGTAAACTAAATATTGAAGGTCACCATTTTATGTTCAAGAAAACCAGTGGACAAATTGACGTTAGGGTTGTAATCCTCTTTGTATTCATCTTCTTCTTTACCCTTATTTTGGGAAGGTTTATAATCAAAACATCGGCAAACCTTGTATTGGCTGCGGTGATTGGGATCGCAGTCTTCATACTCTGTTTTATAAGCGTCAAATACGCCCTCTACACCCTGGTATTCTCTATGTTACTTTCTCCGGAATTCGGTTCCAGAACGACCGAGGGTGGAGGAATGACTATTCGGCTGGATGATTTTTTGCTCATAATCATAGCCTTTGGCTGGTTTGCAAGAACTGCTATCTATAAAGAACTGGGGCTGTTTAAGAAAACGCCTTTGAACAAACCCATTCTTTATTATATGCTGGCATGTGGTGTGTCTACGGCGCTTGGAATGATGTTTGGAAACGTGCAGCTTTTTAAGGGGTTCTTTTTTCTCTTAAAATATCTTGAGTATTTTATCGTTTATTTCATGGCAATAAACTATCTGAACGACAGAAAACAAATCAGGAACCTGGTTATTGCCCTGATCGTTGTATTTGTAATCGTTTGTTTCGCCTCAATCGCTCAAATACCGCAAGGAGAGAGGATAACTGCTCCATTCGAAGGGAAAGGAGGGGAGCCCAACACCTTAGGGGGATATTTACTCCTGATACTTTCTGTTGTCGGTGGGATTTTCCTCAATACGAATAAAGACGATTCGTTTAAATATAAAGCCATCCTTATTTGCATGATTTTCCTTGCAATTATACCTATACTGTTTTCGCAATCAAGGGGTACATGGACTGCGGTTGTGCCATGCTACCTTACTTTTTTAATAATCAGTAAAAAGAGGGCGCTCCTGGGCATCATGCTTGTGCTGACTCTCGTATTAGGTCCATTCATAATACCAAAGGCTGTTAAAGAACGTTTTGAGTATACCTTTCAAAAACAAAAGGGATGGGCAGCCAAATACCAGGAAAAAATCGGCGGTGTTACTTTGGATACCTCAACTTCAGAAAGATTAAGCAGCATGAAAAAGGCGCTGACAGCGTATGTCAAGCATCCCGTCTTTGGATATGGAATAACGGGATGGCGGTTTTTAGATGCGCAATATCTCAAAACCCTTGTCGAGACAGGCATATTGGGTATAACCGCCCTTGGTTTCCTGTTGTATGCAATCTTACGAGAGACAAGAAGAGTTTATAAAAGCACGGAAGAAAAATTTCACAAGGGGGTGTGCATGGGGTTTTTTGCCGGTACGATTGCTATGATGGCCCATGCTTTGGGGGCAAACACGTTTATCATTGTGCGTATCATGGAACCCTTCTGTTTTCTGGCGGCAATCGTAGTCTCCATTCATCAAGTTCAGGAGGCCGAGAAGCTGCAAAAGGGGGAATTGGAAAAGAAAAACGACAAACCTGCATTTACCCCGTCGCCATTTATTTTAAGGAGGTAATTTAGACTATCAGAATAATTATTCCAATAATTATAGAAACCAGGGTAGTCGTAAATCCCACCTTAAAAAAATCCCAAAATCCCACATGAACGTATTCCTTCGAAAGTTCCAGAACAATCATATTCGCCACAGAACCCATAACCGTCAAATTACCGGCAAACGTGCTGCTCATAGCCAATGCATACCACATAGTTTTTGGATCAATAAACTTGTCAATCCACGTCGCCGACAACAGAACAAAAGGCACATTTGAAACAAGATTGGAAGCAATTACAGAAAAGATACTGAAATGAATAATTTGGCTGGATGCCGTATTTCCCAGATAAGGTTCAACGGCATTGTGAGCCAGGGTTAAAAAACCGGCCTTACTGATGCCGCCTACCACAATAAATAATCCACTGAAGAACAGTAACAGCGTCCAATCAACCTTTTCCATAGCATACTGCGGTTTCGTCCCTGATATTATGAGGAGTGCAAGCCCGCCTGTTATTGCAGACAGTGGAAGGTTGCCTGTAAAGATAAATCCTAAAAAGATAAAGAAAAGCACAACGAGAGACTTTGTGGTAAGTTTAATATCAAGCTCCGGTTTTATTAATGCAATCGCATCCATTTTTTTAAAGTTAATATCTTTCCGGAATAAAAGATAAACGATGAATATGTTTGCAATAAGACTCAGAATGCCGATGGGTATTAGATGTAAGGTAAAATCCAGATAGGGTATTTTCGAAAAAACCCCGATAAGCATGTTTTGTGGATTGCCTGTTAACGTAACGACGCTCCCAATATTGGAAGAGGTAGCGAGGACAATAAGAAAAGGAATAGGGTTGAGTTTCGTTTGGTTTAAGGCAAGTATCAGAAGCGGGGTAAACATCAGACAGATTGTATCATTGACAAATAATGCAGAAAGAATACCACTGGAGAAAGATACAAAGCACAACAAAAGAAAGGAATTTCTTGCATGGGTAATCAGCAAATACGAAAGATATTTGAAACAATTCGCTATCTTGAGATAGGCGATAACGAGCATCATGCCCAGTAACAACAAAATAGTATTAAAATCAATGACTCGATAAGCCTCGTCCAGCGTTAACACACCGGTAAGCACCATCAACACAGCGCCCAACAAAGCACCCGAAGGTCTGTCCAATCTGTGCCATTTCATCTTCTGTGCGGAGATGATGATGTAGGTGAGTATAAAAATAAGCAGCGATTTAATAAGCAATATTTCTAATTTCCTTTACTCGTTTTAATAAGATTGTAGACACGATGATTCTTAAAAGGGATGAAACAGCAAAAAGAGTAAGTAATTGATAGCCAAAGACAGGAGGTATATGGGTTGCCAGAAAGCCGCCTGACAAAGTGCCAATGCAAACCGAAATGCCGGTAAAGGTATTAAAGTAAGAAATAACCCGGGTTCGTTTTTCCGGTATTACCGAATCGTAGATAAAATTCGACGAGCAGAGATTAAACCCTGCCCAAAATATACCCGCGAGCGTTTGAATTACCAATAAAAAATATACGTTTCTGGAGATGAGCCACATGGCAGGCAGGACGGATATAATCAAACAGCATATTCGTATAATCCGCCGATTCCCAATTGCATCCGCACGACGTCCCCAATAGCTTACGGCCACTATACTGGCAAGGGGAACGGTTGTGGTAACGATCGTGTAGGTAATGTAGGAAAATCCGAGGTCCCGGAGGATAAATACCGGGAAAAATGGCGAGGCCAGGAATACTGCAAAACTGAAAGAACTGTGAAACATCACATATTTCCCAAAATTTCCAACATTCAGCCTTCGCACAAATTGTGAAAATGAAAAATAGTGTTCCCGTTTTATCTCAAGAGGCGGTTCATACATCCTGTTCAGGAAATAACACGAGACATACCTTGAGACCAGAGCAACAAGAAATATGATGGTAAAGCCTGTAAGAGATTGTTTTTTAAATACATGCAGGATATAACCCGCAAGAAATGCGCTGATTACGGTTACCAGACCAACAATCCTTCCACGTTTACTGAAAAATGCCCCTCTCTTTCCTTCAGGTACAAGGTCTGCCATAAGTGAACCCCAGGGTGGATTGGCAAACGACGCAAACAACAAATATAAGGTGGAAAAACAAATAAGCGCCTGTACCTGGATGGACTGTGGTAGATATGGGATCATTGCAACAGGAAGTAACATGAAGGCCTGAAAGAAAACAGAGAGTACGATAACCTTCTTTCTACTCCCAAGCCGTTCCGTAATATCGGCAGCCTTGAATTGCACAAGTGAAGGGACTAGCTGGGTAAAGGAACTCAATAAACCGATCTGGAGATTGGTGGCGCCGAGGGCAACGGCGAATGGGTTTATGTAGTTGTCTCCAAACCCGGTAGTTGCCGCAAATGCCACACCGTCTTTGATGGATAGATCAAGGCTTTTTCTGACAGCAATTTCTTCGTGTTGTTTATTCTGAGGTACTTCCACAAAAACGGATAGAGTAAATTTAAAATTTTTTAACTAAGGATATAATCCCCGCAGCTTCTTTGCCTCTGCCACACGCCCTATGCCCAGCATCAATGCGGCGGTGCGCATATCCACACCTTTTTTGTTAGAGAGCGCAAGCACCCTGTTGAACGTACCCACCATAACATCTTTGAGTTTCTTTTGAATATCTTCTTCGCTCCAGAAATAATACTGAATGTCCTGCACCCATTCAAAATACGAGACAGTCACGCCTCCGGCATTGGCAAGGATATCCGGGACGAGAAACACCTTTTTTCCCTGTAATATTTTATCGGCCTCTGGCGTTGTCGGACCATTAGCGCCTTCCACGACGATTTTGGCCTTGACCTTATCGGCATTCTTTTCCGTTATCTGTCCTTCTATGGCTGCTGGCACAATGACGTCACAAGCCAGTTCAAACAATTCCTCATTTGTTATAGCAGTTGCCTCTTTTAACCCAATGACATGCTTATTTTCTTTAAGATAATGCATGAGGTACGGAACAAGGATGCCTTTGGGGTTGTATGCCCCACCGCTGACATCGCTCACTGCCACGATATTACAACCCTGCTCGTAGAGAAGGCGGGCAGCCACAGACCCGACATTTCCCAATCCCTGAATCGCAACCCGCAGACCGCGGAGATCCTTGTATAAAACCCTCGCAGCCTCCATTACCATATAGGCAACCCCGCGTCCCGTGCCTTCTGCCCTACCCAGAGAACCGCCCAATAATAAAGGTTTACCCGTTACGACCCCAGGAATCGTATTGCCCTGCTGCATACTGTAAGTGTCCATCATCCATGCCATCGTTTGTGAATTAGTGTAAAGATCGGGGGCAGGAATGTCTTTGTCGGGTCCTATGATTTGGACAATTTCAGTGGTGTAACGACGTGTCATGCGTTCCAGCTCGCCTTCCGACATTTCCTCAGGATTGCATTGAACCCCACCTTTAGCGCCGCCGTAAGGCATGTGCATGAGGGCGCATTTCCACGTCATCAGCATGGCAAGGGCGGAGACTTCTTCAAGGTCTACATTGGGATGATAACGAATACCGCCTTTGGAAGGACCTAAGGTAATATCGTGTTGCACCCGATACCCTTTAAATACCTTCGCTTTGCCAGTGTCCATTTTAACGGGTACAGAAACAATAAGGGAGCGTTTTGGATTCCTCATACGCTCTCTTATGCCATCTTCTATATGTAACATCTCTGCAACGGTATCATACTGTTTGAGCGCCGTTTCGTAAAGGATATTGTTTGCATTCATCTCACACCGGTCCCTCACATTGAATCAAGTGATGTGTAGGGTGGATTAAGGCGTTGGTTTTTACGCCGAATCCACCTTTGCTATTTTGTGATATGGTGGATTCGCTTCGCTTAATCCACCCTACCGCAAACCCGCATAAATAAAATGAAAATTCCTATATAATCGAGTTATTTACTCCCGAACAGAGTCGCCGGGAAAATCGAAAGACATTATAGTAAGTTAAAACGAAGAATGCAAGTCCACGAGATATTTTTCTTACGTAGAAATTTTAAAATTCCTCCTCTGTACTCCTTTGCCATCGTTATTTTTAAGATTAAAATTATATTGACATTGCTTTGCCAACTACTTAGAACTTATCCGTAAATAACCCCAACTTTTCTCCAGCAAATAATAGCTGCGGCCAAGTGCAGAAGCGCTTCATATGTCTCGCTAAGCTTTTCATAGCGTACCAGTAACTTCCTGAACCGGTTAAACCAGGAATGAGCTACTTCTACTATCCAGCGACGCGGTTTATATCCGGGA
>Ga0233425_10002513_pt1 | contig 35787 bp, 57 predicted proteins | sample Watercolumn_Towu_2_FD_181712 | JGI IMG/M metagenome (GOLD analysis project Ga0233425, IMG submission 181712) | Freshwater microbial communities from Lake Towuti, South Sulawesi, Indonesia - Watercolumn_Towuti2014_140_MG | ecosystem: Environmental > Aquatic > Freshwater > Lake | place...
TTCTGTTCTATTGTTGTATTCCAATCCTCAACAACGAACGTTGAACCTGCGGCTGGTATTGTTCCAAAAACCTTTGACGAATCACTTCTGCTATAATTATTTCTCATATCAACAATTCCGCCGACAAGCGTTGTGTTTGTATTCCAAATAAGCATGAACCTATCAATCCCAGTTCCTCCCGTGACCCTCATTATTTTACCGTCATAAGCTCCTGCTCCTGCGACCCTCGTCACCGGCGTAAATACCGCTGTTGTATCCTCGATATAAGAACGATTGGCACCAGTGGCAGTTCTTTGAGCCAAGACGTTAGTCATTGTTCCTTTAATGACTATCCAAAAATTACCAGTAGGATTTTTTCCGCTAATAATTACTTGTTCGTTAAAAGTTCCTGCCGATAACTGAATAACAATGTTTCCCGAGAATGTTGGTGGCAGTTGGTTAATGCAGAAACGCAAAGACCCAAATGCTTCATCTATTGAAGGGCCGTAGCCAAACGATAACGTTTCCCCGTTGTCAAGCGCTGCAGAATTGCAATAAAGTGTCGATTGACCAAAGGCAAAAATCGGTTGCCATAAATAAATATCTGCCGAGCCACCACCCGCAAAAAATTCTTCATGCAAGCCAGAAATCGCAAAAGAAAAGGTAGTTGCTATTTTGAACGTGTTGTCAGTCAACCGTATAACATAATACGGGATTTCTGTACTTAAATATAATGGAACAATAGATCCTGCTGAAAAATATATTAAATCGCCCGTGCTTAATCCGTGAGAATTCGCTGTAATAATGCTATTAGCCTCGTCCCAAGAAACAACCGACTTTCTAATGGCTTGATACAGCCAATCTCTGCCTATCGGAGTGTGCCTGAACCATTGTCCGTTCGCAGGAGAAGTTGGTAATATCGAACCATTATCGCACGCCATAGCAACCGCTTTAAATCCAGCGAAGCTTTGGTCGCCGATAAAAGCCCTTGTTCCGTCCGTCCTTATATATTGTGCATGGTCATCGTCGGAAAGACCGGTAAGCAAATCGTGGTCCCTGGTCGTTAAATCGCCTAAACTATTCGGCACTTTATCAAATGGCGGTGTAATTGGATTAAAAACAGATTTCATACTATAGCTACGTTGTATAAATAATCATAAGAAAGACTAGTACGACCGGTCCAATTAGTAGTGTAATTAGATGTGCCCGCCGCATAGCGATATGCGTCTGCTCCAGCCGATATTGATTCCCTTAAAATAAACCAGTTCCCAGATAAATCTACAAATCCATAATAGTTTGGAGAGGCGTCGGAATCAATATCGGCGGCTCTGTATTTTGCCAATTTATCCTGATTAGTGGGTGTCGTGCCTGTCGAAGCTCCTCCGCTTGGGCTTGCAGTAATCATTTGCCCTCCTCCGAAGTCGCTAACTATTTTTCCTTTTGCGTCATAAATCTTTACCGCCAAGGCGTTATCAGGCTTGGTGTGTTTTGAAAGACTTACCTCTTGTGCCTTTGCTTTTATCTGAACTGATAGCCACTTAAACCCGCCAGAAATTGCGTCGATAACGTCTTTGTCAGAAAACTCCTTATACCAGTCTGGTTTTTTCAGCTTAATATCATTGACGACCTCAACATCTTTTTGCGGATTTAATACCGTTACCTCTTTGACTGGATTTTCAACGACCACATCAACTTTGTTAGCAATCTCTACTCCTCCCTTAATCTTAACCTCGTCAATCTGATTGGATATTTTAATCTCACCAGGAAACACAATATTTTTAAGCGTTTCGGCAAGACCCTTGAAGACAGATAATATCCCCGACAAATCATTTGCGTTATCAAGCTGATTTTTCACTGTCCGTCTTTCGTCCCTCTCTGCGACTGCGTCCTTTAATTTTTTTTTTAACTCTTTATCCATAGCTTTAAGCATTTTTTATTATTTCCTCGACAACGCCGACAACTTCCTTTTCAACCTCGCCCTTTATTTGGCTAGTCTGCTTTCTTACCTCGGCTTTTATTTTTTGCTCGGTTATAATATGCTCATAGCTTTTATCTCCCTCTAAAACTGGTGTAATAACGCAACGGCAATTTGAGTGCAAGGCTCCTGCTGTAATTGGCATATAATCTATTGCCATTGACGACCCGTCCAACCCGACCAAACTATCGCCAATACCGAAATAGTTTTTGCCAATTGGTTGGACTACGCCGTGCATAGCTCCACACCAATTACAAACCCTCTCATCAATGGCGGTCCACCATTGCTTGCCGACAACGACGCCCGACTGCTTCCAACCCTCCTCAAGCCCGAAGTTCGCAGATCGCATAGTTTCCGAGCGGGCAATCCTTTCAGCCCTATAAACTTTCATATCGTCAAACAAAGCGTTAATGCGGGCGGTCATTTTATCAATGCCCTCACCCTCTTTTTCTGCCTCTGCTAGGCTCGCTCTCAATTTCTGGTATGTGCTATCGACAATAACCTTACTTGCCTTGCCGACATTTCGCTCAATAAAGCTCTTAACTCTCGGGGCTTCAATGTCAAAAAGCCTCGAAGTCCCGACTATTTTCAATGCTTCCTCACCGCTTGATAGGATATTTGCCATTTCTGCCTCGGTCAAAATGCTCACGATAGCGTCCAAAGAGGTTTCTTTGTTCAATAATTCGCTCGCTTTTGCCTTAGTTTCCCCGATATTTCCCGACTTTTTAATGGTCAAATTATGGATAACCTCGTTGGCTTGACGCTCAAATTCATCAATAATTTCCCGTTTAATGTATTCCTCGGTCGTTTCAGTCCGTTTCATCAGCCCCTTGTGGATTTCCTCGCCGATATGTTCAAAGTCCTCGGTGGCTAAAATGCCCCCAATTTCGCCCGCTAGCTTGTTTATCATCTTCCCGTCGGCTTTAGGCTCGTTAGCGTCGCCTTGCCCGTCCTGTGGCTCACCGTTTGGCTCTGGGTCGGCGGTAGGCTCTGGTTTTTCGCCAGCCATACCGATTGGCGTCATTCCCATACCGACAAGCAACACGTCCCCGCCGTCAACTGGGTCGTAGCCCTCCATTTCTCTGACCTCATTTACGGTCAACCATTTATTTACGGCGATATTGTATTCGTCAATCTTCGCTTTTCTGTCCTCTGGCACGGGGTCTTCCAAAACAAACTTTACGCCAAGGGTCGGATAATATCGGTTAATATAAAATTCATTCAAAACATCAACAAAATCTTCCATTTTAGGCTTGACAGTAAAGCGTAAAAAGTGCCATAAAGCGGACTGGCTGTTGCTCAAATTGACGTCTTCCGAAATCATCAATCCTTTCGGGACGCCGAATATGGTAAAAATCTCATCTCTACCAAAACGCCTCTGCTCGATAAAGTCCATTTCCTTTTGGTTGAAGTTCCATTTGCTCATTTTCAGCCCGCCCGACAGAATAGCTGGCTTGTGTGCCTTGTCAGCCCCCTTGTGCTTACGCTCCCATTTTTCAATGGTTTGGTTATATTTTGCGTCGTCCATTTGCCCGTCATATTCCAAAACAATGTCTGGGCGGGCTGAATTTTTGAAAAACTTATTGTTCCATTTCTTGATTTCGTTGTCGGTGTCGATTGCCTCCGCTCCTGCCTGCGTAGATCCGACTGCTCCTAAAATAGACTTCGGGTTAAAATCCAAAAACGGTATAACCTCCTCGGGCTTAAATTCTATCTGCTTGCCGTTTATGGTGTAAATATATTTCAAAATAGGCTTTGAAATGTCGCCCGAATTAACAATTTTGACCAAATCTGGCCTTAAAATCCATATTTCTGCGGGCTTGTCGCTCTTTTCAAACTTCGGGATATACCAGAAACACTTGCCTAAAAGCTCCAAATAGCTCTGCGTTGCCTGTAAAAGCTTGCTCCAAGTCTGCAAAGAGTTCGGTCTATCAAGCACTCTCATAATTTCCGCCTTTTCCTTGCCCTCATATTCCCTATCTCCTTTCATCAGCTCAATCTGCATTGTGGAAAACTCTTGAGCAATTAACTTGATACATCGGAAAACCCACCCCTTATACTGGGATAGGCTATCGTTGTTAAAATGAAAGTCGCCCCCGTTAAAATTTACGTCTTTCCAAGTAAAATCTACCTCATCACTAAAGCTCTTTGCGACTGTTTGCTCCTTACCTCGGTTAAGTATTTTGTCTAAAAATCCCATATTTTATCGAATTATTTAGTAAAAAAGCAAAAGAGGACAACGGGGTTATTCGTTGTCCTCTTTTTCGTCGACTTATCCCAAAGGGCAAGCTCGAATAAAGTCAGACTATTGCTTTTTGCGGGAGTTGAAAACTAGAAAGCCAATGTTTTCAAATCTATGTCAATTATATTATAGCATGCTTGGCGAGAAAGTCAATGCGAACAAAAAGGGGGCGTGAAAATCAGCCCCCATGGTTTTTAAGACGGTGTGTCTTCCCGCTTTTTTCTATTGAAAAGCTCGACAAAGCATACATAACATAGTCCGTGTGAGGCAGGATTTTGTTTTGAGCACGGAACAAACCGATCTGCGCAAATAATAAATCTCGAACAGTCTTCGCAGTCACGAGTTTTTGGGTTATAGCACCCGTAGACTGCCTCGTGTTGTGGCTTGCCGTCCTCGTTGCACTTTACGCAAATCCTAAGCATTGGTCGCCCTCCTTTTGTTCAAGACATTCTTCGGGGTCCGGGTCATTGAGACCAAGCACCACCGTGCAACGAAACTCGCACCCGTTACACACCCGTCGCTCTTTGACAGGGTTATACGCTCCAAGAATACAAACGCCTCGCCATTTGGGGGTCAGCTTTTCCATTGTCAATCCTCCTCGTTAAATTAAAGAGCGAATATCGCTGTCCAGTATCTTTTTGAAAATCGGGTCTTGCTCGATACGCTTGACAGCCCTTACGCTATTCATCATAACATTTCCGTCTTGGATTAACAAATTCAATTCGCCGTAGCCAAATTCCCGAATAAAACAAATCAGTCTTACCTCGGTTTCGCTCAAATTGAAATTACTAATCTTTTTGTTTGACATTATGATTACCAAATATCTGGCTCGATTTCCGCATTATAGGTCAAAGCAGAAGCGTCGGCGATATTCGGGCTTTTATTCCCCCTCGCCTTATATTCCTCTTTCGGCTCAATTTGGATTTTCTCGCTAGAATTTATTTTATATTTTATCCCCAACAGCTCATAGAATTGCGGGTTATAAACTATTTTTATATTTTTCTCTTTAATATCGGTCGCCAAGTCCCAAAAGTTCTCTGCCTTGACGTTCGCAAATCTCATTCTGTTTACCGCCGTCATTCCCCAAGAAATGCCCCGCACGTTCATACCAAGCTCAAGACATCTGTCGGTTACGCCCCCGCCGACCCCCGTATCATCAACGTTTGCGACAATCGAGTATTCCTCATAATCATAATCTGGCTCTTTTTTAATCTCGTAAAAATACTTCCTATCCATTAACCTGTCGATTTCCCGCACCTGCGTCATTGTGTCTTTCGACTGGTTTGTGCTGTCGAGCCACATATATCCGTCCCGTCGGCAAACATACGCACTCGGGTCTTCCCCTCGCCCTATATCTGCCCCTACGAACATTTTGCCCTCCAAGTCGAGCGGGACATCATCAAGGCTGTCGATAAAGCAATCTTCAAGCTCCTGCTTCGTAATTAGGTATCGGTAGCCTCTGGCGTCAATGCCGTCCCGATCTGGGAATTTGCAACCAAACAAAATGTCAAAAAGCGGTTTCTTCTTAGCCTCGTTGATAAATTCCTCGGTATATCTGCCCTCTTTCAGCCCCTCGATATAGTCGATAAAAATAGTGTGATAGGTCGGGTCAATAGTGGAATTATAAAAATGGCTATACGGTGGCTCGATATAAAACGGGTTTCCGATTTTGCAATAAAAAGCGTTTTCGCCCTTGCCCGCAATCATACGAAACACGGTAGCCTCGCTGTCGTCCGATACTAAACAAGCCTCGTCCATAATTACATTACTCGCCCCCGCACCCATTGCAGCCTCGATTTTCTTTTTACTGTTGCTCTCGTTGGTCGATAATGCGAAAATACCGCCCCCGTTCCTCAAAATAATCCTGTCCTTGCTTTCTTCCATTTTCAACCGCTCTAGCCTAGTGTTCTTTTCCAACTTCGTCGCCCATAGCGGGTTATCGCCCAAATGATAAATAAAATACCTCATCAGCAATTTTGACTTATCACCCGACGGGGCAACGACCGCCGTTACCTCCCCGTAAACGCAAGCAAGCACAATACAGGCGAGTGCCACAGTCAAGGTTTTGCCATATTGAGTAGAGGCTAGAATTACAACCCTCTTGTGTTTTCTGAAAACTATGGCTTGAAAAACCTCTCTCTGTTTTGGCGATATCACCTCCTTGAAAGGGCGACCGTCAACAATAAACTGGCTTAAATAATAATCGGTCAATAATTCTGTTTGATTATTCTTTAACTGCATTCTCGTGGATAATTTTAAGTAGCGTTTCGTTATCTTTTTGCAACTTCTCTACCAAAGCAGAAATGGCGACGTTGTCGCTCTCTTGGCGTTCGACATAGCCTCGGTCTTTGCATTGAGTAGCGAGGAAATATCTAACCGCCCAATCATCACCCTTAATCATTTTCGAGTATAAAATGTTTTCCGCCAAATCTTTCATTCCCTGCCTCTCGTTGTTCATCGCCTGTAAAAGCTCTTGGTCTTGTTTTATAAAGTCGTCCATTGTGTTCCAAGCGACGCCGAAATTTTTTCTTATCGGGTTAATCAAACCGCCCGACCCAATAATTGCTTTCAAAACATTGTCCCTGTTCAAGTCCAATAATCTCACCTTACGCTTACGCTCTTTTTTCGGTTTTTGCTCGGTATTCACAACATTTCCAACATTTCCAATTTTCTTTTTCGCCTTATCGCTAACCCTAGCGACTTTCTTAATTTCCGCCCTCACTTCTTCCTTTGTGGCTTCTTTCCAATTCCCGCTTTGAATTGGTTTCTTTGGCATATTATTGTTATTTTTTCTTCATTTTGTAGCTTTCCTTGTTAATGAAGAATTTATTAAAACACTCGGGGCAACAAACCTCCATTAGGTTTTCTTCTGCCCTCTCGGTTAAATTACTAAATTTCGTGTCTAGGTTTTCTTTCGCCCCCTCGAGATCTACGCCCTTTACGTCCCGAGCCCATACGGTTTTCTCAATCATCTCTTTTAAGTTCTCGGCGAAAAACTCCTGCATAATCCCCAAATCCTCAATTTCCCGCAATTCGATTTTCAAGTCCTCTGTCCATTCTGCGATTTCGTTGGTCTTATTGTCGGCAATACGGTATTGCTTGACTTTCTGGTCTGGCATATCGAGCGAAATAATCACCTCTGCCTCGGAATATCCAAGCTCGAGCAACGCCTTATAGCGAGTATGCCCCGCAATAATTACGTTTTTCTTATCGACCACAATGTATTGGTTATATCCGTAAAGCTCAATCGAGCGTTTTACGACATCGACCGCCTTGTCGTTTTTTCTCGGATTTCGCCAATACGGTTTAATGTCCGATAATTTCAGAATTTTTACCTCTGTCTTGTATGGTTTTTTCATATTTTTATACACGGCGAAACCTAACTACGCCTAAATTATTTGTTAATTTCATTATATCCTTTGGCAGATTTTCGTTAAAGATAATCTTAATACCGTATAAATACTTTGCGACGCCAGTTATTGCGTGTCCCTCGGTTTCGCTGTTTTTTATTTTCTGAAAAAAGTCGTTTAACTTTTCAGAATTGTGCTCTACTTCCACCAAATACAAATTATCGTCTTTTCTCATTTTACCGATTGCCTCGAGTATCTGGTCGAGTTGCAATTCGGTGTATTTATTTTTTGAGTGTGTGTGCATATTATTTATTAAGCTCGGATTTCCTCAAAGCAATTTGCTTGTCGGTTTCCCAAGACTTTTTATATTCAACGCTTTCAAATAATTTTGAAAATCCCGTAATGTGTTTGAGCCTCAAAAGTTCTTCTTCCTCAAGCCCGATTTCGTTGCAAATCTGCTCGTCCGACCAGCCATTATCCAACATAGAGAAAACCATTGAGCCCATACCGTCAACGCTGTGCTTTCCTCTGGCTCGATTGTGGCGGACGGTTGACGCCATACGGTCGTTAATATCTTTCTCGAGAACGACGACGGGCAAAAAGCCTTGATTGCGGTCGTAAATATCCTTATTCGTTTTCATTGTCAAATAGCGGTGAAAGCCGTCAACAATGACATACTTGTCTTGCTCGGCGTCGTAGATCGCCACGACTGGCTGGGTGTATCCGTCGTGCGAGATTGACGTGTGCAATAACTTCATCTCATTGGTGGCGACGCTGTTCGGATTGTAGTCATTGGCAATCACTTTATCAATCGGGATACGGCGGGCGAAGTCAACGGGATTTCGCAACGGGTCGCAATTATCGAAAATGAATTTGCGGATAGAATTTAGGAAAGCGATTTTGTCGTCCGCCCCGTCATACGCTTGTTTTATTTTATCAAAAAGTTCTGTCATATTTTTAGTTTTATACCGTGTTCTCTGGCGTAAAATTGAGCCACAGTATTATTGAAATTACTTAATTTAGTGCATTCAATGTCGTTGGCGATTATCGAATTGGTTACGACCTTGGCTGCCTTTTCCATAGCCTCCTTATCTCCAGCGAAAATTTTATCAAAGTTTCTGATATAACGGCGGAAAGTCTTTTTGTGGGCTTCCTCGGTCAACAATTTATCGAATAAAAAATCCCGATACTCAAGCCAGCTTTTGAACATAAAGGGCAGTTTTTTCGGGAAAAAATCAGCCGACCCCATTTTCCCTGCCGTGTCTATCCCGTGAAGACGCTTTGTCAATCCATTGTAAAGCTCTTTGTCAACCTCCTGCAAATAAAAAAGCGACTGCACCGCCGTTTCGTGGTGGACGTTAGACACCCGCATATTTTGGACGGGGACGCCCAATCTGTATTGATAATCGTAAATCTCGTTATATTTCCAGCCGTTATCGTGTATCGCTTTCCAAATATCAGTAAAACTCCAATCGTAAAGCGGATAAAAAGTGTATTGCCCGACTTTCTTGTCTAGCACTTTCCCCCAAGTTATCCATTTGTAGGTCTGACGCTCGGTCAAAGCCATACTTCTCGACGGGCTTTCTTCGGCACGAACGCCCGATATATAGCAAAACTTCTCGCCTTTATACAAAGTCCTGCCGATTGCCGTAAAAAGCTCGGCAAATCTATCAGTCCCAAAAATGTTTTCCTTGATTGAGTTCGGCTCTTTTTCCCGCAACCATTCCGCCCCGTCTTCCCAACAATGAAGCCAGCTATGCTTATGACTTGTGGCGTTCAAAATTTTAATCTGGCATTGTATCCAAATAGGATTAACGCCCTCTGTCGCCATAACCTCACGGACTAGCTCAATCGTCTTATTCCATTCAGCCTCTTGGTCTACAAAAATTACGTCCAGATTACGACCCCGCTTTTTGCACTCGTTCAAAACTAGATTAAACGTTACCGTGCTGTCTTTCCCGCCAGAAAAACCGACGGCGACGTGCTCAAACTCGTCTAGGATATAATTTATCCGCTCGATTGCTTTTTCATAGACATTTTTATTGCTATAAAATTTCATATTTTTGCCCTGTTCAAAATTATTGTTTCCTCGACTGGGTCGCCGTATGTCCAATACTTCTTGCCCTCAAACTCAAAATAAACAAAAACTTTTTTATAAAATCTTTGCTCATACCCATAATCTCGGATAAATTGCGTAATTTCCTCGAACAATTTTTGGTCTGGACGGCTCAATTTGTCCTTGACCAAATACTCGTGCGGGGCTGTGGTGGCGTATGTCTTGGCGAATATCCATTGATTACGCTCGATAAATTTTACGTATTTTTCTGGCAATTCCATACCTCTAAATTTAATTCCTTGTTCACTATGATTACATAGTGGCTGTATTTATAAAATCTCACTTTTGAAAATGAGCCGAATTCTTTTTCGATGTCAATGTCTGGGACGGTTTCGTGCGGGGTTATTCTGCTACGGTATCCTGCTTGATAGTGCATAAAAAAATACAACTGCGATCTACGGCATAAGAATTTCAGCCGTTCTATTTCTTTCGGTGTCAGATATGCGACAGAGCCGAATAATGATATTACGTTGCCAAATACCCCGTCCCAACCAATAGACAAATCAGTCGTCTTTGCTTTTCTGAATAGGTGTTGCGGGTGTTTTCGTCTGGCTACGTCGAGCATTTTTTTACTCGGGTCAATCCCAAGATATTTGAGCGGGTCAACCTTGATTAAGTCTAGGAAAAGCCCCGTCCCGCACCCTATATCAAGCGTCTTACCGAGTGGGATATACCCTTCGATAAGACTTTTGATAAATTGATTTTCTTTTTGGCACTCGTCGTCCGAATAAAAATTGTCGTAATTTTCAGCAACGGCGTCGTATAGTTCAGCCATATTTTTTGATTACCTCGACTACTAGCTCAATCCCCTTACAAAGATTTCCGCCAGAATATCCGAGTTTCTGGGCAATACGTTTAGCACTTAGCCCTTTATCTTTTAGCTTAATTATTTTTTGCTCTTTTTCGTTCATATTGTTGCTCGGGCGGGAATTGAACCCGCAACTGTGGCTTATGAAACCACCGTGATACCGTTTCACTACCCAGCTAAATGGCACAGCAGGAGTGATTTAAGCTGTGCCAATTTTCCCCACGCCTTTGAGTATCCAAGTTTTGTCGCCCGCCCTATGTTCACTCGAAACGGGGTTTTGTCTTGGTCAAAACGATTTTTCAGGTCGTCGAGTTATCCACAACCATTTCGTCGGCGTGGACGATATGGTTATTTCTGTCTTTCAAGTTCGTGCTGTGCCATTTTCTCGCCCTCCATTTGAGCTTGCCGTTCCTTTTTTTCCTGCATTTTTTTCAATGCTAGGAAAGTCCCCGCAATTTCCTCGCCAATCATCTGCAACTGCTCAAATTTCAAGCTCGGGTCAAAATAAAGTTTTATCTGCGTCGGGCTTTTACCCTCATAATCAACTCCTTTGACCTTGACCGCAAAAACCATTTCGCCCGTCTTGTCTTCAAATTTAATTTTACTGCCAAGCCATTTTCTTAATCGGAAAAATAGCTCTGTTATTTTCCAAGTCATATTTTTATGGTTAGGTGAATGGTAGCCAAAGTGTCGTCCCTATATCCTCTCGCAGAAATCCTTGTGGCTCTTGCTTGTGCAAGGAAAAAACGAGAACCCCAGCCCCGCTCACTATTGTTTTGGATTTTCTTTATAAATGGCTTTCGGGAAAAACATAATACTGCCATTTATTTTTTTAATTTCGATATTTTCGTCGTTAAATAATACACCCTCCTCGTCAATCTCGTCCGCCACGCTTTGCAGCGTCGCTTTGTGAGCCTCGAAGCCAGAGTGTAGCTCCTCATAAACCGACAAAAGTGCTTCGTGCTTTTTCAAAAAATCAAAATAATCCTTTGTAATTCGAGATAGGTTTTTCATCAGAATAACCTTGTCCTCGTGTTTTTGTGCGTCTAGCATATTTTTAGTCTTTTAATCTCTTGCTCTAGGGCAATTTTAATTAAATTATAATCGTTTTTACACGGGCTAAAAGCTCTCATTCTTAGCTTGTCATAAAATTCTCGTGTCCGCACCCCGTTGGCGATTATTATTTCCTTGAACTCTGGGTCGTGGTGGGCTGAATTTTCATTTAGCGTATGGTGTCCAGAGCATAAACACATTCCGTTGTCTGGGTCGAACTTCGTAGATCCGTGTATTCTCGAATAAATATGGTGCGGGTTAAGATATTCTCTATTTCCTCGCCGACAGCCTGGGTATTCGCACCGATAACCTGCTCTTAAAAAAACTACTTCCCGCCACAAATCGAGCAAACATCTTTCTGACGGTCTATCCAACAAAGTCGATACCTTAATCTTTTGGTTTTTCCTCGGCTTGTATATTTGGTATCCCTGTGGCATTTTTTTGTGGCTCTCTTTTTACCGCTTTCAAATAGAAAAATGTTTTTTCGCCGTCATTTTTCGGCTCGATTGTGTAAAAATTGTCGCCTTTTAATTTATATTTCTTGACCACATTTTGAAAATACTCGTTTTTTCTTTTCTCGAACGTAGCCTCGATTGATTTTATCTCGTTCATTTTAGCGACGTCTTCCTCGTCGAGCCTTATTCCGTCGCCGTAAACCTGCTTTTGATACCCGAATAAGATTTTATTAAACATAGTTTTATTGAATTAACTTTTGATTATTTCCTAGCTTGAGATTTACCCCCTCGAAAATATCTTTTAATTTAACAAATTGTGGCAACTCTTTTCTATACCCTCCGTTAAAGCCATACTTTTCGTTCTGCTCGTTTTCGTGCTTTATCCGATTAAATTCCTCGTAATAAAATTTTAGCCTGTCCACGTCCTCGCAGATCCCGACAAAAAAGCTCGGGTTAATTATTCCTCGACGCACTTTTACGGCGTGTCCGTTTGTAATTCCGCTTAAAACGCTCGCCACCTCGTCTTCATCAATTTGGACGTCGCCGTTTTTAATGCTCATTCGGACTAAATATGCTTTTGGTTTTTCCATATAGTTATAATCCGATTATTTCTTTACCCTTTGTTTTGGCAAAAACCTGCCGATATTCGACCGATTTCATTACCCAAGTAGCCAACCTCCGCCCGACCTCAAAGGTTTTCTCGGTTTCCCAACGCTGCTTTTTCCCGCTCGGCGTCAATTCAGTCCAGTAATTTTTGAATTTGACCATTTCAGATATTGCCCTCGGGCGTGGCATTCCTTTGCTTTCCAAATAATTAACCGCCTTAGTTTGCAGATCGTCCTCGTTGTTAAAAAACTTAATGGCTTTTTGTTTTGGGGTGTCCTCTAACTCTTTATTACTATTATAATCAGTATTGCTATTATTATCTTTATTACTTATGGTGTCGGTTTTCGCACCGTGCGGTTTCTGCACCGTGCCTAAATCGCACGGTGCGGTTTCCGCACTCTGGCTAATGTTAGCTAATAATTCATACTCTAATCTGCCGTTATTTAATTTATTCCTCTTTATGTATCCGACGTTTTCCAGTTCTGACAATCCAGATAATACCGCCCTCCTGCCGTCGCTTGATTGTCTTGCTATCCTGCCAGCCTCGAAATCCCACCCGTCTGGCTTGGAAAATAAATATGCGTATAGCCCCTTTGCCTTAAACGACAATTTTTCGTCGTTTAATAGCTCATTAGAAACTTGGGTAAACCCAGTTCCGTGTTTTCTTAATGTCGACATAAATTTTGTGCCAATTACGGAAGAACCAACGCTGGGTCTAATCACGTCCCCTCGCTGATTTTCCGCCATAACTGGCGATTAGTAAATTGTTAAAAAGCTTGCCAACTAAAAACCCTCAATTTCCAGAGCAATAGCTTGTCATATTGCCAGCCCCTTGCGGGACTACGGGCTGAAAATTAAGGGTTGTTAGCCGACAAGCTGTGCATAACTTAATCTTACCACATTATTTAGTTTTCGTAAAGCATTTGTTTTCCACCGTTTTCATACTCTATCAACACGTTTTTCCACTTTTCCTCTCTTTTTAATATAGCGGGGATATTCTCGATTATGTTGCCTATCGTCGATCTGCTCCAAGTTTTTACCCGATTATTACAACATTTCAATTTACATTCCGCCGTTATGTAGGTGATTTTATTGCGGTTTTGCGTCATATTTTTTGCTTAAATTCTCAAACCGCTCGATTATCCCTGTCAAATTCTGCTCGCCGATAATCCTCTGCACCATTTTATAGTCCGCATATTCCTTGGTCAACTTCGCTCTGTTCTCTGCCTCGAGCCTTGAACAGCCTTTTTTATCAATTATTTTTGTTATTTCAGCATTGAAAAGCTGGCTTTTATAAACATAGTATCGGCTCAACAAAAGCTCATAACTCAAAAATTTAGTAGAGGTATCAAGCCAGTATGACGGCGGGATAGGTTTTTTATTTTTATCTTGGTTGTGTATGTTGTGCCGTAGATTGTTTAATTCGGTTTCAATATAATTCACGACCGACATTGCTTTTTCTTCCTCGTCCTGCGTCCACTCAATGCCCGCCATAAGCTCTTCCGCCGACGGCGGGGCGTCAGCCTCGTTTATTATCTTACCGCCGAATACGGCGATTAAGTTATTAACCAGCCCCTCGCCAATTTCCTGCTCACTCTGTAAAAACTCGGTTAGCTCGGCTGTGGTTTCGTCTGTCACCAAACCGCTCGCCAACATTTTCTCGAGCATAGGCTGTAATTTTTTCTGGTGATAAGCTTCACGGATTTTAGACAATGGCTGTCCGCAGATCTCGTGTTCTTTTGTTTCCTCGACCTTTTCCTCGGTCAGTTTTTTTGCTCTTGGCATAGTTTTAAGCATTTATTACAAGGATTTTCTTTGACGGTCGCCGTCATTGTCGCCGAAGTAGCGACGTCAATCATCAGTAAAACCCAGATAACAAATAAAATTGAGAAAATAATTAAGTTTTTCATATAAATTCGTGGTCTAATTTTTGCTCGCCGTGCTTTTTACAAATCCCTATCGCCTTTACCTCGCCAAGCCCATTGATTAAAACCGATTTTACTTTTACGAATTTACCGCACACGTGGCAATTATTATGTATCCACACGTCGCCGTCGTTTTTAGTTTCGTATCCAATCATACGATTATTTTTTCCCTTACTAGGTGGCGACCTAATTCATAAGGGATTTTGGCGTGTATGGCATAGGCATCGGAAAACCTAAATTTTAATTCTCTAAGCCTGTTTTCAATCCGGCTTTCAAACATAAACGGATATTTTTTGTATAATTCGCTCATCCGTGCCGTAGCTTCATAGCCGACAAATTCTCCGTATTGTTCACGCTGAAAGTCGCTTGCACGCCACCATTTTGCAAATCGGTAATCTTTCCCCGACATATAATCCCTAAACATAATCACCAGTATTTTTTCGTGTTGTTTTAATTCCGACATAGATTATAGTGTGGCTTCGTAGTTTTTAACAAATAATTTTGTCTTAAAAACCAAGAAGTCTTTATCAACGTTTTTAATTTCTTTGGCTGAAAAATCGCCCTTGTTGCGGTCGATATAAAATATCCAACCGTTGCCGTATTTACGCCCGCTTTCCTCGGTGTCGGCGGATTGATAAGCCGATAATTGATAGCGGTCTTTCGGAAATTCTTTTTTTGGAATTTCCTTGACTGTCTTAAAATCCCCTGCGTGGAATATCTTGTGATCTTCGTCCGCCATTGTAAAAGTGCAGTCCATAATTCCGATATATTCGTGCGTAATTGAATAAACAATTTTTTCACTCTCTACAAATCTTATCCCGTGAGCCTCTACCATTTTTAGAAACGAAAGGACGCCGTTTAACACAAGCTCGTCTTCTGGCAGTTTCGGGTTTTTGCCTTTAATATGCCCCTCAATCCAGCGGTGGATAGACGACCCTACGTTTGCCAACTCTTTTCTGTGTGTTTTCCAAGCACCACGCTCGCTCTCTATCACAATGTCGTCGATAACCTCGCCGTCCTTATACCGCCTTTTAAGATTATCAATGGTGATACCGACCCCCCAAGAGATAATCCCGTCGAAGTTTACGTCTAATACGCTCGTTACTGAATACTTTGCTCTTTTCCCATTCACTTTGTATGTGTGCTTGTAGTCGTTATATTCAACCTTTATTTTCCCGCCGTAAAGCTCTACCTCGACGACATCGCCCTCTCGGGTTATATTTCTTGTCGTCTTCATACTATTTTTTGATTAGTAAATTAGCCATAGCCATTTTACACATCTTGGCGGTTTTGTTATTAAAGTCCTGCCACTCCATACCAGTTTTTTCTTTCAACAACGCTAAAGCCTCTTTCTGATTTTTCGCTCCCATTTTATGAAGCTCGTTTTTTAATTTCAACAATTCTTTTTTTGCCTCGTCGCCCGTGTCTAATGCTTGAGTTCTTTTGCCCTCAATAAGCTCTTGATTTATTTCCTTAAATTCATTCGCCCCGTAAATGTCTGACGCAATACCAAGCTCACTCGCACATTTTTTCAGTGCGTCGGTCGCACTTGTTTTCAAGTCGTTCGCATAGTCCATAATACCAGAGCCCTTTTTATATTTTATTTCTGCCCCCCCGTATTGCTCTTTTACTACTACGGTTTCGACCTCTGTTTTTTTGCATATTTCCGACGCCTCAATTTTATCAACTCCAGCTTTCATCAACTCTAGCATTAACTTTCCGTCATAAGTGTTTTTCACATATTTTATCGACAACCTGCCCAAGCTCCAAACAGAAATGATTTTACCGTTTTCCTCAACAAAGCCCTTGTCTAGTATTTGAAAGTCCCATAACCAGCCGAAAGAAAAATTTAATACCTTTTTGACATAAACGCCCGTAACATAATTCCATTGCCCACCTCCCTTTCCTGGGCGTGTATGAACGTGCTCTTTTGGCGTCCTTTGCATTACTTGTAGTATTTGGTTTTGCGTAAACGGCGTTTCTACCAACGTCAATTTACCCTTTGGATCTTCAAGAGCCTTAATTCTCTCTTGATAGATTGCGAGCTGGGTTTCCAACTCGGCTACCGCCTCTTTAGCGACCGTCGGTTTGGTCGTGGCTTTCTTTTTTGGCATAGATTTATTTAATTATTATCCCCCGAATAGTATTCGGTTTGATTTCAATTAACTCTTTGGTTTCCAGTATCCGCAATACTTGAAATACCCTCGTCTTTGATATGCCGACCTTTTTAGCAATCTCGCTATAAGACGGGGCATATCCTTTGCACTTAGAATACTTTTTAATGTATTCAAGCACCTGTTTTTCTCTTTCCAGAATATACATATTTTTAGTTATTAACACCCATATTTTTATTCTAGCATAGTGTTAAGTTTTCGGCAAGTCTTTGTTTATAAGTTTTTGCGTCGTAAACCTCTATGTTCTCTGGGGCTTTTATTTGAAGTCCACAATTTTTACAATTTATGGCTATCACTTTTTTGCTTATGGTTTCACCACGATTATTGTCTTCCCCGTGTATTATCCCCTCTGCTGGCTTTCCGCAACGACATTTTATAAAAGCCCCTTTAATCCACTTAGCGTTTCTAGCCATATTTTTATACTTCAAACGTGTCGATACGCTCTACTATATCAGCTTCGACGCCGTTTATTACATATTTTTCGTGGCTCATAAACGCTTCGTCTATTATTCGGTCAACGTTGTCGACATCTGTTTTTGTTATTTCGCCAGAAATTTTTTCAAAAACAATTCTCATCACAATTTTTGACATATTATTTTTTATAATACTTTTCAACATTGGCAATCCATTGTTAAAAGTATTTTTTAAGAATTAGTGTGAAGTATTTTATGGTGTTTTGAACACAACCATATTACCTCTAGTGGATTATTATAGTCGAAGTGATGTGCTTCCGACCTTTTTTCTCCGCAATATATGCAGGGAAGTTTTTTTATTTTTCCAGATCTCAATGCGTCTTTTATTATCCACCTTGCTTTTTTCTTTATAGACGGTCTTTTGTGCCAATACTCTTTGTAATAATTAGCATAATGTTCCTTGTTTTTATTCCTATTTATTTTATTTTGTTTCATCAAACACTCCTTGCAAATGTTCATTATACTATTTCTCTTTGAATACTTATATGCGTTATTGGCGGTTATTTCTATGCCACAAGTTTTACAATTTTTCATAATGTTATAATTTATAATTATTATTTATAATTATAGCATAAACCTACTTATTGTAAAACTTTTGGACATTTTTGACCCAACTATCACAATGTGTTTTTGAGAATTTTCCACCAACCCATTTTTGGCATATTTCTTTAGCTGTTTCCCTGCCCTCGTCCAAATAATATAATCTTAATGTCTTGGCAACGGTTCTCGCCCCCGCCTTTTCATTTATAAAACATCTTAAACTGCTACCGTCTTTTCTGTATTTCAGGTTTCCTCCTTTAAGACCCCATAAGTTAAAGCAATTTCTGTCAAATTCCTTGTAAAAATTAGTCCCTAGTGAGCTTTCTGCGTTAGCTATCCCGACGATTAACTCCCAAGGAGTGCCAAACTCTTGGCTCGCCTCCCAAATTTCCTGCCCCATTGCCCCCAGATTGGTCAAGGTGGCGGGCAAAACTGGTTTGGGTTGTTCGGGCTGTTTCTTCGGGATAACTCTCGCTACGGTCAAATTCTGGCGATTTATGATACCGTCAATCTCTTTGTCGAGCATATAAAACTCGTAAGAGAAAACACCAGATAAAGCAATGATTGCGAATAATGAAACAAGTATCTTAATTTTTAATTGTGCCTTTCGGCGTGATTTAGTTAAATAACGTTTTTTGTTTGTGTTTTTGTTCTCCATATTTTTGAATAATTACGCCACTTTGCTCTATTTTCTGGTGACGAAGAATACCATTTTTTACTGTTTTCTACGACATACTTATTAAAGTCTGGCGATATTTTTCTTTTTCTTTTAGCATATTTCCTTTGTGTTATTCTCCTTTGCTCGATAAATTCAACGTTTTCCTTGTTTCTTTCTAGTCTTTCTCTCGCTGATATTCTCCCCCGCTCTCTTTTTTTCTCTCCCCCCAAGTGATAATAAACAAGTGCGGTGGATATATCGAATTTTTTTGCTAAAAATTTTATTGAGTTCCCAAGACCTCTTAGAAAAATTAAACTTTCTATGTCTGACTTTAACATTTTTTTTCTGTTGTCAAGCTGTTCTGGCATTCTTGGATAATCCATATTCTTAATTCAAGCTCTCGACCTGCTCGATTTTTACGCCCGCAATTTCACGGACGCCCGATCTGACGGCTTGATTTATTTTAACAATATCGACGCTTAGAAATTCCCTTGGGACTGACATCTCGTCCAATACGGTTGCTTTCCAAGTCAATCTGGTTTTCAAAGTCCCTGCGTTGGTTATGATTTGCTTTTTCTGTTTCAAATCGACCTCGGGTGTAAAATCCTGCGGGACTTCCGCCATTGCCATTTCTTTTTCAATTCCTTTGAGCTTTTTAGCCTCCGCCATTTTCTTTGCCTGTTCTGCCTCAAATTCTTTGCGTTGGCGTTCTTCCTCGGCTCGGCGTTCCTCTGCAATGCGGGCGTTCTCTTTACGTCGATAGTCGATAATTTTACCGCTTATCAACGTTTCAGCGTCTTTCAACGGTTGGACGGCTAATTTGAAGCGGTCATTGATTGCCTTGACTTGGTCGTTTAATGGTTTTACAAAAAACGTTCTCAATTCCTCTGATCTTTTAATTCTTGCCTTTATCCCGACAAGAGCCTCGCTCGCTTCGACTAGGCTTTTCTCGCCCTTAATGATAAATTTCTGGTTAGTGTCCAAAACCCTGTTGCTCTCTGTTTGGATTTCGACTAGCTTGTTGTTTAATTCGATTGACATAGATTTTTTAATTACTTATAAAAGTTAATTTATTATGTTTTCCGATTGAGTATCGGACGGTGTGATTTCGATTGTCGCCGTGCGACTTGCAAACGACCTCCAAAACATCACCGATTATTTTATAGCTTTTATCCCCGTGAAACTCGACCGATTTCTTAGAGAAAAAAATTCTATTTGCTCTTTTTAGGCTCTCAATCGTTTTCTGCATATTCGTCGTCTTGCTCGATATGGTCGTTTCTGTGAGCGTCGCAAATTCCGCAACAACCGAATACCTCCAAATCTTCCTCGCTGACAGATCCGCCACATAACGGGCAAATTAGTTTATTATCCATATTTTTAATTGTTTTTTTCTAAATATCTTTTTGTGTCGTAGTCGAAATTACTCTGCATATTCTCGACTAATTGACCGCCACAAAGACTACATTTTCCGCTGTGATTATATTGGTCTATCCAATAATCACGCTGACATTTTTCACATTTAATTCTGATTGCGTCTTTCATCTTGTTTGCTCAAAATTCTATCAACGACTGCGTGTCCACCCTTATAAAGCTCTGGGAAAATTATTGTTTCGCTGTCGTCCCGATCTACGAAAACTATTTTTGATAAAATTTCGTTGCTAGGGCTTAATGCGTTGTCGAGAATAAATTGTTTGATAATGTCTATTGCCCCGCCGTCCCTCGACCCGACGTTAATGCAAGCGTTCCCAGCGAATACAACGTTTCCGCTCGACCTTTCAATTTCGCTGTCTGATATTATCGGCAAATTATGACCAACGAATACTAGACATTTTGTTAGGTCTGGCAAATAAAATTCTTTTCTTTTTCCCTTAATTCTAAAAACAAGTCTTTCGTTCATTTTTCTTGTAATTTCAATTTCTCTTTTAACCGTGCTGGCGATAAAACCGATTTCGAATATGGTTAGTTTGTTGCCGATTTTTATATCTTGCATAGATTTTTATTCTGCGGTTGCGATTAGATATTCTAGCTCGACAACCTTGCAGATTTTATTGAATAAATTGGCTTTCACTTGCTGGCGGATTTCCCGCAATAACTTTGTTTGGATTTCATTTTGTTTTTGTTTTTGTGTTTTCATATTTTTTTTATTTAGTGTATAACCCCGAATACTGCTTGAAGTGGTTGACGGTCATCTCGGCGACATCGGCGACCTCTTGCGTTGACATTTCGGCGTATTTGTCGCTTATCAATTCCCCGAAAATCGCCTTGAATAACTGCTCTACTAATTTGATATTGTCCATATTATTTGATATTCGCTTGAGTGTCGTAATAATGAAACGCACACCCTTTGCAAACTATTATCTCTTTGTCCTCGCCCCGTCTTTTTAGCGTGTTGCTTATCCCCTCATTTGTCCCGTCGCATAATGGGCGACCGCAGATTTCACATTTTAATTCTGACATAATTTTTTTTGTTATTGTCTTCGGGTTATTCCCCTCTCGACCCTCTTGCTTATCATCTTAGCACCTCGTTCAGATTTCGTCAAGTCTTTGTTAAGTAAATAGACAAACAAAAAAGACGCTTCGGAATTTTCGCAAACCCTTGCGTCTTTCTTGCAACTTTGTTTTTGCCCACGACTAAATGGGATTGCCTAGTAGAGGGTTAATCCTCAAAACCAAGCACCTAAAAATCAAGTTTAGGTAGAGTTTTCCACAGGATATCCGAGATAGACGAGGATTGCTCTTTGCCCTCTAGCGTGATTTTGTTCTGCCGGCACTTATCATCAAGGAGAATTAGCGCACCCCTGTCTTTTGAAAGTATGGGTCGTAATTTACCTTGCATAATCCGACCAAATTGACCAGTTGTTTCGTTCCTCACCCACTTCAAATCATTGTAGTGGATAAATTTTGCTGTGTCCATAATTTTTTCGTTAAATGTTATTTTATACCCGATATAATTGAACACAAAATCTTTGCCGTATTTCTTATCTCGTGTCGAATAGCTGTCGTCAATGAGATCTACGTCGCCCCCGTCTTCCTCGCCATAACACATAACGGCATGATTAGTCATGCCGATTGGTTTCAACACTCCAGGCCCGTCGGCGTATCTGACAATGCACTGTAATGGCGAAGTCATCAGCCCCTTGCTTTTATCCTCGACATAAAACCAGTTTATCGTTATCCGTTCCTCGAATTCCTTTGCCAAATCAAACATTTCCTGCGTTATCGCCTCACTATTGTAATATCCGCCTTTTGTCGGATCTGGGTTTTTATACTCGCCGACGTTCGTATATGGCAACATTTTTTCTGGTATCAGATATTTAGCCAAGGCATTATTGGCTTTATACTGATATGTTCCAGTTAGCGGGACAATCTCTGCAAAATTGGCTGGCAACCTGTCGGAAAAATTAAAACTACCATTTTCGATATAGCCTTTTTCTCTGACCCAATTCTCGATTTCTTGCGGAATTGAGTTTGTCCAAAGATGATAATTGAGCAATGTTTCAATGCAGTCAGAACCACTGAATAAAGTGCAGGCACTGGTTTCATAACCTTTATTCTGAATTTCGTGGCTTGGTCTGTATCTATCCCAATTTTTAAACACCATTAGGATAGGTAAATCGACCGCCGACGTAACGCCTGCGATCTGCGGGTTTGGCTCATATCCATGAATTACGCCCGAATATTCTTGTGGTATATCGTTTTTTTTCATTTAAGCTTGAATTTGATAAACTAAGCCATCGGCACCGTTATTCCCTACGTTTCCGTTGTTGCCAGGCGAACCAGCGCCAGTTTCCGTTCCGCCAATGCCATACGTTGCGCTCCCCGCTCCGCCGCTGGACTGAATAATTCCACTATTTGTTAGCGTCTTATAAATCAAATAAACGATGCCTCCTGTTCCGCCATTTCCTCCAGCCCCTCCTCCGCCACCACCGCCATTACCCCAGCCATTGCCACCATTAGCCCCGTTACCACCATTTCCGCCATTGGCCTGAATATATTTTCCTGAATTATTGATTATGGTATTTGCGCAGATAAAAACCACTCCACCGTTACCGCCATTTCCTCCAGCCCCTCCTCCGCCACCACCCTGTCCGGTTGCGTCCCATGTGCCTCCACCACCACCGCCTCCAGCCGACGCGCCATTTTGATTGCTACTCGTATAAGCAACAAACGAAAGAGCGTCGGAAATATATGCCCACAAAATAGCGAATAAAAGTAAAAATGGTTTTTTAGTTGGGGCTGTTATCGCACCTGCACCGCCAGCAGTAGAACTTCCGCCCCCCTTTGTTCCGCTTCCAACGCCATTTCCACCGCTTCCACCCGCCACGCCAGCGTTACCAGATGAACCAATACATTGAGTTTTAGACGAAGGTGTTGTGCCCGTAGAATTTCCCGCATTTCCACCATCACTTTTTGCACCGCCTATCCCACCATCAGCTCCATTTAACCCGACATCACCGCCTGGTATTGTTCCTGCAGATAATGCAGAACCACCTGCCCCGCCAGTTCCTACCGCCCCTCTATTTGTGCTGTCGGCATTTCCGCCTACATTTCCGTTACTGCCATTATTTCCATTTCGTGCGATAGTCCCATTATTTATCAAAGTTCCTTTCACAAAAATACGGTATCCATTCGGATTAAGGGTATAACCAGAATTAACAGTCAAATTGTTATAATACATATCACGAGCCAAATTAGTGTTGCTCGAAATCGTAACATTACCGTCTGAACCGTCCCCAAAAATATCAACACCAATACCAGCAAAATTAGCATTTAAGTCTGAAGCATTTAATTTTTCTCCCGCATTCCAAGTTTTCATATATTTATATAAATTAAATTATTAAATATGTGTTTAATCATTAAAATTTTCATCGTCTTTTTCTCTGAATTTCTGATCGCAATCCGAAGTCTTTTTGAGAAAATGAGCGGGGCGGTTTACCTCGTCAAAATCCTCGACAACGCCGTCGAGTTCCGCTTTTTTTACCTTGTGCCTAAACCCCAAAAAACTGGTTATTTCGTATGCCTCGACTTCGTCGGCGACTTCAATTTTTAGTTTAAGTATTTTCATAAGATAATAAATCAATTTCTCTTTTTATTTGGTCTTGCTCACGGTCTGCTTTTTTAATTTCTTCCCGCAACCAAATTTTCCTTTTTTGCAGATCGCAGTATTTTTCGTTTAACTCCAAAATCTTTTCCATACGATTAAACGCTCGCAAAGGTGTATTTGCAAGAAACAACCAACACGACCAAGTTAGTTTTTACCCAGTTTAAGCCAGCTAAGTGCGTCCATAACTGCCCTGTATTAGCCGAAGCCGTCCCGTCAATCACGTTGCCGAACTCCTTATATGTGCCTTGGCACTCTCCCTCGGTAAAATAAGCCGTCAAATAGGCGATATTCGAGCTATCAGTCGCCGAAGCAACGTTGTTTCGATATGCCTCGGTCGCTAATTGAGTGTCGCTCGCCGTAGCCGTTGTCGTTCCAGTCCCTAAAAGCATTTTATTTATAGTCCCTGTGTATGTCGTAACCCCGGTCAATCTCTTGATTACCGCATTAAACCCAGCGTTGCAAACGACGTTTTTGTGTTCATCAACTTTGTAAAGACGTCCTAGCTGATAATTACGCATAATCTCTGGTTTTTGCTCCCGCCTTGATAGCAAAAACTTGTTCAAGGCGATCTGCCAATCTTTCAATTTTGACTGGTCGTAAAATTCGGCTTTAATCTCGCCTAGGATTTTTATATTTTCTGTTAATTGTGCTGTTTGCATATTTTTATATTTAAGATAAATAACTACCGTCTAATAAAAACTCTCTTTTCGGGTCGCTGTGCCCTGTTGGCACATACGGGGCGAGGACGAAATCAGGTGGCGTGTTCGCCCCGAACGGGTCAACCACAATGTCTTCCGTGACGTTCACCTGCTCGTCTACTTGATTAATTGTAGTCAATGTTATTTCTTCCGTAACTCTTATTTGTTCAGAAACCGAATAGCTTTTTTCAAGTACTTCGTTATCGTTCAAAACAATCTCGTCGGCACTCGATAGCAACAACTGCTGCAAGAAATTGATAATGCCCATTGTCCTCTGCGTGGCAATCTCTACTTCCCAAATTCCCGTGTCCTTGCCGAACATACGGAAATTGACCCGCTGTATCAAAAAGCTTTCCACCAATCCAATACCAGCCAAATTGACGCTGATAGTCTGACCACTGAACAATCCAGCACGGTATGTCCTGAAACCGCCATTACGTAGACTATTGGCATAAGCGTCTAATTGAGCCAAGGCGAACTGCTGGGCTTCCTCGCTGGTCTTAATACTCTTATTAATCTTCTTGAACTCGAACACGCCATTTTTTGAAATACTTGAAGCGTCCTCAACCAAAACGATAATCGGTATCAATGGATAACCAGTCAAAACAACTGCCTGACCGTTGGTCGGTGGTGTGCCAAAGCGAATATATTTTTGTTCGTAGTTCCAATAGCAATCGAAGCCAGTGGTGTCGATATTATCAATGCCCACCGTCTTGTTCGCACCAGCAACCGTTACGGTCGGAAGGTTGGCGAACTTATAGTCAGTACCGAAGTTGGCTTGGTTTCCGTCGGCAGTCCAGTACTTAGAGCGGGAAACGGTCGCAGTCTTTTCACCGCCCCTGATAGTGACACGGTTTTTCAACTGCGTGTTGTCTTCACGATAACTGAAACTATCGTCAATGAAGTTACCGCTGTCGTCTGATAAAGAAAACGGTGCGGCTTCTTGGCTCTTAGGAAAGAAATGAACATCCTTGTTGTAATCTATGTACCAAGAATAGTTTACCTGCTCGGCCAACTGTTGAAGTGCTTGACTGACGCTCACGCTGTTGAACGCTATACTTTTAACATTGGTCGGGCAAGTAACGTTTGTGGTTGTAATGCCAGTACAATAGGTAGTGATAATGTCCTGAATTATGGCCGTGACGGTTATATTATTATATCGCTCGGTGACCAACTGGCGATCAAGCTCGATTTGCCAATCCTTACAAATTACCTTGGTGGTCTTAGTCTTTTTGACATACGTGAAATCAAGGCTAATAACCTTACCAGAAAAAAGCTTAGTCGCCCCGTCCAAAATATCAATGGTATCATTAACGTTGATTGAAGCGGTCTTCGTGCCGTAGGTCTTTATTGCAAAAGTGGCTGTATTAACTATGTCGTTGATATTGTCTTCAATACCCAAAGTAGACCAATCAATCAGGTCTTTTCGGTCAGTTCCATTAATTTTGACTTGTAGATTAAGCATATTATGGCAGCAAAGTATTCTGCTTTAATTTATTTACTAATAAATTACCAACCTTTTCAGCGGATTTGTCGTCAAGGAAGGTGTTGCCCTGAATAGTAACGTTGATAGCCTTAGCGTTGCCAAGGGCGGTAAGACGCTGGTTAATGTCCGCACCGCTAATCGTGTTGCTAGTAGTACCGCTTTTGGCACGGCTGATTGCGGCGGCAAGGGCGTTCCAGCGTTGAATTTCACGATTAACGCTATCGACAGTTTGCCTTTCACCTTCAAGCAAGAAGCGGGTGGCTTGCTTTTGGGCTTCGTCCTGTATCTCTTTCAATTTGGCATACTTAGCCAATTCCATTTTCAATTCACCTTCAAGCTTCTTACGCTGGACTTCATAGTCCTGTGCCATTAAAATCTGCTTTTGGTTAAGTTCCTCAATCTGACGTTCAAACTCGGTCAGGCCAGCAATACGACGTGCTTCTTTTACTTCGTTAAGATAGGCGATTTCAATGGTTTTTTTAGCATTCAAGGCTTCTTGCTCACGTTGTAACTGGCTTTGAAGCTGGTTACGTTTGTCGGCGTCGTCTTCCTTAGCAATGTTGGCTTTCAGTTCAGAAACCTTTTGTTCTTGCTCGACATAGGCGGTAGCGTAATCCTTACGCATACCAAGTTCGTCTTTGGCCTGTTTGACCATTAATTCGTTGAGTTTGTCGGTTATTTCAACGATTTTGGTCTTTGTAGCCCCCATAGCGTCATTAACCTCGTTGAATGTACCTTTTACCTTGTCAGCATAGCTAGTGAGCTTGTCGGCCATTTTCTTGGCTTCGTCTGTACCCTTCTTGCTGCCCTCGACAATATCATTGGTAGCCTTGGTAGCGGCTTCGCCCAACTTGCCATATTCGGTCTTGATTTTAGTAAATCCGCTTTGGGTAAAGAACTCACCAACCGCACCTGCGGCCTGACCCCAAGCCTGACCAACGAAATCGGTTGTGGCCTTATTGTTGACGCTGAAACGATTAAATTCGGCGGTCGTATTCTGTAACGCACCCGCAAACATTGTCTTGATAGTATTGCCAGCTTCGGTGAAGTTCCCAGTCATTGCCTGACCGATAGCCCTGAAAACAGACTGTAATTGAGTTCCAAAACTTTTGAAATTGTTTATTCCGTCCTTAACCAAGGCGTACAACAACTTAGCCACGTCGATAATCGTAGCCCCGAAACCAACGAAGGTCTTAATCACGGCGTTGACCATTAAGCCAAGAGCTTTGAAAAACGTAATAAGCCCGTAGATAGTGCGGCCAACATAATTAAAGCCTTTTGCGTCTGCTTGTAACCAATTCAAAATCTGTGCCAACTTATCAACGGCCATATTAGCGAATACCAACAATCCTTGACCTTGTATTCTTAAAAATACTTCCCAAGCACCTCTGATATTAGAAACACGACCCAAAAAAGTCTTGCTTTGTTCTTCCATTAATTTTCCGTTTTTGCTGGCTTGGCCGTAGTTGGCTTCCATAACTTTATTCAAGTCATTATACCCAATTTTGCCCTGCTCAATCATTTTGCTAATTTCATTAGTTGTCTTGCCCATACTTTCGGCCAGCAACTTGGTGATAGGTATGCCGGCGTTAAAGAATTGTAGGACTTCTTGACCCATTAACTTTCCCTTGACCTGAACCTGACCGAAAGCATTTACCATTTGGTTAAGTGGGACTTTAGTCAATGAAGCGGCAGTGCCAAGCATTGTCATTTGCGGAATAATATCGGCGGCGGCAGTTCCATACGCTAATAAGCTTCTAGCACCAGCTTCGACTTCTGGTAAATCAAAAGGTGTTATATTGGCAAAGTCTTCCAACTGCTTCAAGAGCGTGTTGGCTTGTGCGGCACTTCCAAGCATATTGGAAAACGCAACCCTTGTCTGTTCAAAGCGGGCGGCACTGTCAATCATTTGCTTCCCCAAAAACGCAAAACCACCGGCAACGGCAGTAAGTGCCAGTCCAACTCCGGTGATACCTCCGCCAAATCCCTTAGCCTCATTGCCAACTTTATGAAAAGTTTGCGTAGCCTCGTCTTTGGCTTCAATAACTATTTGCATTGTTTTTCTTGCGTCTGCCATATAGAAGTTTAAAAGTCTTTAATTTTGCTCTGTTCTTTTCTTATTCGCTTGCTCTCCAACTCCATAATCTTCAAAAAAACTCTAATAACCTGACTGTCCTGCCGGTCAAGTTCTTCCGGCGTCCAGCCAAACTTCTCGCAAAGCAAATAATCTTCGTATTCGGGCAAAGGTTTTTCAACGGAAACGCCGAATACAATAAGGTCTTCCAGCGTTTCCTCTAATTCAAAGGGCGGTTATCACCCCTAATTTCGTCAATAGAACTAATAATTTTATCCACATCTCTTGCGTCCATAGCGTCCAAGGTTTCAATAGTAACCGGCAATTCAGCTCCGTTCACGGTAATTTTCTCAATCATTCCAATAAGGGCGGTGTCGTTCGCCTTATCCATAGCCTCCGGCTTAAATCCCTTGGCTACGCCTAAACTGTCAAAATCCACATTTTCGGTCAAAATGCGGGTAATCTCTTTTTTTAGTTTGCGTGTGTAAATCTCTTTGACTTCCACTACGCCGTTTGTAATGTTCACAATCATAGGTTTAATTTACTTATTAAGAAACGGGGTAAGAGTAATGGCGTACCCTTACCCCGTGTTATGCTTAGTAGCTGGTCTTCGTGTTGGTCAGCAAGGCGGTAATCATTTTGCTGTCAGCAGAAGAAAAGTAAGCCTTGAAGTTCAATGACTGGGTAACAATGCCCTTCAAGTCACGCTTCAATGAGTACTCGACGAACTTGGCGTTTGCCAAATCAATCTGCAACCCTGGGTTTGAAGAAGCACCGATTGTAACGTCGGTATTCTGTAAGTCAATTCGCATTGCCTTCTTCGTGCCAGCCAAGGACAAAGCCTTGTAGGTAGCGTCGTCGTAGGTCAATTCTACGCTTCCGCTAACGGAAATCTGGCCGTTGTAGAAGTCTGACGGGTCTAAAGCACCAAGAACGTCGTCAGCTTCAACACCCTTGGAAATTTTTAGGTTCATACTGCGAAGGACAATCGGTGAAGCGGCGGTCAAGCCAGTTAAATCGTTGGCGATCTTGAACACTGCGTGCTTGCCGATAAATATATTTTCAGCGATATATGCTGGCGAAGTGACGCTGGCCGCACCCTTCTTTCCTTTGAACTCGGCGATAAACTTGGCATATTCTTTTTGAGAATATTGAAGTTCAAGGTCGCTAACCATACAGTTAGGGAAAGCAAGGTGCTCGTTAGCACCGTTCTTAATATCAACGGTCAAAGACTGGTGCTGTGCGGACTGATTGACGCTGAACGTGTGGTTGTAAGCGGTGGTTTCCTTAACGGCACTGTTTACAGAACCAAGGGTGGCAAGCAAAATAAGACCGATAGACTGGTCTGAAATGTTGCCTTCGATTTTACCTTCTGCCCATTTCTTAATTACGTCAGCACCGTCGCTGTCCTCGATAACGCCGTTGCTCTGCTCGTTGGTCACGTAGTCAACCTTGTCGTCAAAGTCGACTGATAATTGTTTAAGCCAAAACCCAGGGGTAACCGCCGTGCCACGCACGGTTTCTTTACCAATACCTACGTTGACTTGTCTGCCGATAATTTTAGCCATATGTTTGTATTAAATTAATTCTTAATTAAGATTGCTTTTAATTTTTCCAAAGCTTCTTCATAGGAAGTTGCTTTTACGGTTACACCGTGCTCGGGGAAAGAATAACTATTCTGAACCCCACCTTTGGTTTCCACCTTGTCGGTTTCAACCGCCTTGTTTTTGTATGCTTCTTTCATAGTAGTTAATTAGATTAATTATAATAATTGATAAAGTACTTGGCAGTTGATAACCAACTCGGCATAACGTATGAAACCGTTGTCGGCTGGCATTACGCCCCAGCGGGCGGGCACGGCCTGTACTTCTATCACTAAACCGCCTAGCGTGTAGTCGTTGTCAAAAGCGTCCGTAATTGCGTCGATAGCACTTGCCAGTATATCAATGCTGCTACCCTGCCCCGCACTTTCCATTTCTTGATGTACAATGACCCGAAAAACATAGCTTCGCATATTTTCCTGACTGGTTGAGAAATCGCTATCCATATCAGTCGGTTCAAAAGTAGCAGTTGGGTAACCTTCAAACGTAGTTCGGTGTTCGTCATAAACAAATGCCAGCGGCTTGCCTGTACCAGCCAAACCTTCCAGCTTACTTTTTATACTCGCTTTTATTGTTGTCCAATTCATAAACTTTTAACAATGTTGGTTAATGCTTCCTCGAATATCTTGTCAATCCTTGCGTTGTTGTCGTCGATTGCTTTTGCCATATACGGTTTCGACTTGACACCAGACTTGGAAATCTTGCGGGCTATCAAGAAAGCGATTTGTTTTACCTGCTTTTCGTTCTTTACACCGAATTTACGCCTGACCCAACCTTCCAGTGCCGAACTCGGCGGGAAGTGGGCGGCCTGACCTTCATGAACCGCTGCCGCATACTCTGTGTCAGATTTGACGCTGCCCCACCAATCGCCAAAGTTGACCTTCGTTTTACCCCGTAAGTTTCCCGTATCAATCGGGGCGTTCTTTATACTGTCACCCTGTAAAATAATTACCGTCCTCCTGATTGCCGTGTTTGAGTACTGCCGTGCCACCTCGGGGTATTTCCTTGATATTTCAACGAACTCGTCCCAATTTTTCACTGTTATACTCAACTTCATATCAAGATTTTATCCCTTTTATTAAAATCAACCGCTTATAGCTAATCCCCCTCAATTCGTGTAGTCCTACACCCTTCACGTCGTAGTCCTCACTATTAATCGTCAGCCTGTCCGTTGCCTTAATATCGACTTCACCGTCAACCACCAGCAGGAAGCCTTGCCCAATCTGTATGCTGTTTATCATTGCCATTTCGTCCGACATCGGCTTAAAAAATCCAAATCCGCTACCGTATGATGAATACGTGGACTTCCCCGAGGCAATCGTCAATCTTTTGGTTGTATATTCCGTTGTGAAAGCTCCACGCATATTTTAGTAAATTATTTTTTGATATTTTGAAATTATTATTTTCTGTTCGGCGGTCATTTCTTTTTCATAGCTGACGCTCGCCCCGTCTATACTCTCGCTCGAAAACCCCTCTGATTTTCTCTTTGTGAATATCTTGCTGACGATCTGCTCTGCGACTATTGAAATGTCGTAAGGCAACGTGTGGTTAGCTGGCGTCGCAAAATCTATAACGTATCCTGCGACATAAGTAACCTTGATATTCCTAAATCCGATTGGCATTCCAGCCTCGAAGAATATGCAATTATTTCGGGCGTCTAACACATAGTAATTGACGTCAAACGCCGTCCAAATTGGGACAGCGGGACTGCCCGAATTGTAGTAAACAGAAGTCAATGCGGTAATTGGAAATTGGTTTAGGAATAAAAACCTGCTATCTGCGCCGTCGTAAATCTCGTCGGCATAGGTCGCAGATTTGAATTGCCTGTTGCAAATACCCTCAAAGAAAGCTGATACTCCGTTAATGATATTATCAATCACGGTATCGTGAGTAGTCCCGCTCAACCCGAGCAGGCTCTTTACTCTATCCTTAGTTGTAAGTTGAGTTTGAGCCATATAATTTATTCTTCGTCTTTTTTGTTTACCTTTTGGACATAGTCCTTGCCAAAAGCTTTGGCTGCATCCATGTCCATTTCTACAATATCGGCAGGGATAGTCTTGTCGCCAACCTTGCGAGCTGGGTAATACTGTCCGCCATTATAGCCGATAGATTGCAAAACCTTGAAAAAAGCCTTTCCGCCTTCATTTTTGGTTTCATGCGCGTTTTCAGCACCTTTGTTTTCGTTAGCCATAAAATTACAGTTAATTTATTAGTCGTGGTGTCAAAGCACCGTGCGGGGGATCTTTATTTAATGGGAAAAACCCCCCAAGAAAACCGTTAAACTAAGCTGCAGCTGTTTTCAAGCAAGAGAACGCAGTCGGCAAGCCCACAGTAAGAGCGATACGCTCTGTAACACGGACGGCAGATGAATTCTGCTCAAATACCTTGTCAGTCCCGACAGTAGCGCTGTCAGAAGTGGCCAGGGTGATTTGCCTTCTATCACCTAACAATAAGTATTTCAAATTGCCGAAGATGATAAACTTGGTCGAAACAGCGGTTACGCTAGGCATTTTTTCCGACAGATATACCGGGTAACCCCAAATATAACCGACAACGCCAGTCGCAGCAATACCGTTCTGGGTAATAACTGGATTAGCGGTAACAGCGATAAGCTGTGAATTTTCCCTAAGCAACTGTGCGATAGCCCAAACAGCTCTGTGCATAATGAAACCAGCACCACCTAAAGCCAACGGCTTAATCTGGGCAATCAAATTGCGTAGGTTATCAACTGTAACATCAGAGAAGGCTACCTTGGTCGCAGCCATAGTAATTGTAGTAACATTGCTGTCGCCCAAAATACCAGTGAAGGGTGAGCCAGTTCCAACCAAGCCCTGCTTGTCTTCCTCGCCAGCCATTGCTTCGCCGAAAAGTTCCATAAGAACGCCGCTGATTTCTGGGTTGCTGTCTTCCAACAGTTCGTTAGAAATTACGGTTAAACCTACGCAAGTCTTCGCTAAAAGCTGTGCATTTCCGAATACTGGGTCGCTAGCAGTTCCCGCAGTATTTTCACCAGGCCAGTAAACTGTAACGCTGGTGGTCAAGCGAGGAATGTTGCGAGTGTCGCTTGACATAGGAATTCGGCGAGCGTATTTACGCACCAAGCCAAAATCCTCTGCAATTCTCAACAGTTCTGCTGAAAATTCGTCTGGCACTAAGAAACCACCTGCGGTAGTTGTGCCTTCGACCAGAGCCTTAGAGTGGATAGCTCCGATTAACTTGCGATTTTTGGTCGCAACAGCGTTGATAAATTTCATTATCTTGGCTGCACCCTCCAACTTAGACGGATCTTCCTCGTCATTACCGCCATTGCCCTCGCCCTCGTCTTCTGGGTCAAGAATGTTTTTGCGGTTGACTTTTTGCTCCTTAACAAAGCCAGCTTCTTTCATATAAGCCTCTACGCCGTCCTTAATCATTTCGGGCATAGCGGTTTTTAGAACATCGCCTACGACTTCGCCAAGAGCTGCTTTTAATGCTTCTTTGTCCATATAATTACTCTTAGTTAATTATTTTTTTATTTTTTTTATATCACGCAACGCTTCACTTGCGAACTTCGCAAGGTCTTGCAATACTTCCTTTTTATCGGATAAATACGCAAGTGTAGCGTCGTCAAAGGTTTTGGCTCGACCCTCGTCATTCTCGCCCTCGCTCTCGTCTTTTTTTTCGACCGAGCTATCGGCTTTTGACTGTCCTAACCTCTGGCTGATTTCATAAAATTTACGGGAAATTCTTTCGTTCAGCTTTAATTCGACCTTATCAATTTTGCTATCTAATTTAATTGCTATTTTTTCCAAACGCTCTACCTTTTCCTCGATTGTCTTGCCATCGCCCTCAAATAATTTTCTGTCAAAGCCCTTTGCCGTCAAAAGCGTCAACGCCTCTGGGTTGGCTGGGACTGGGACGAACGAAAGCTCAAGCAATTCGACTGACTTCCAAATCCAAACGTCTTTATTGTTAATGCGGGCTGTTTCCCAAGCCAAACCGATAAATCCGACCGATACGGTCTTCACATACCCCCGCTTGTAAAGCTGAAATACTTGCTCGGCTACTGGGTTTGCCTCTGCTGGGGCGAATTTCCCCTCTACGACTAAATTACCGCCCTCCAAATAAACCTTTGTCGCCATACCAATCGGCAACGCTCGGCTGTCGTGAGCCCAAAGGATAACTGGATTTTTCAAATAATTAGCCAACTCCCAACCGCTTTGGTCGATAATCTCATTATCACGGTCGATACTCGAAGTCGAGGCAATAACCTTAAACGATCTATCGTCGCCTTGGGCTTTGATAATCGCCATTACTTCTTGAAATTTTTTCTCGGTTAGCTGTGATTTTATTTTATCGGCTAACTCGGTTTTGATTTTAAGCATATTATTGTTTTTTATGTGAATAGTTAATTATCTATTTTCCGCTCGCCAGTCAAAAACTTTAGCGTCGCCTCTATCCCCGCTAGTCGTTCTTTTATCTCGAGAAACACTGGGTTGATATTTGACTGCTCGTTCTCTATTTTTTCAAATCTTTTTCTGCAACTGCTTGCGTCGCACTCTGGTCTTTCCTCAACTTTTTTAATTCTGCTTAGTATGCTATTGAAGATGAAACCGTATGCGGTTAATACTAGTCCAATAAGCACGGATACCAATGTTTCTTGAGACATATTTTTATTTTTGTGTGAAATAAATCTCATACAAAGCCCCTATTATAATAATATCGGCGAAAAGGCTAAAGATTATAAAAATCCATTTCAACAACTTCATATTTTAATAATTAGGTTTTGATTTTTCAATCCCAGCTCTCAACGTTATCACGCTTAACCCCTCTAAAATCAATTTATTGTCATTATGAGAATACCCGACAATCATCATCGCAATACCAACTATATAAGCCTTTTTCCCGGAGAGAAAATTTGCTGCCGCAATTGTCCAGCTTTCTGCAATACATATTAAATTTATAATTTTATCTGACATATTTTTTGTTTATTGCTTAATTGTTTTGTTAATTATTAGCAAAATTCTACTTAAATATCTCTTTATCGTCCTCGTCCTTAAAGCTATTGTAACAGTGGTATGGATTACGGAACAGCCAGTTAACAAACTTTTCGGCCCAGGTCCCTCGGTAGTTTTTGTAAAGCCGAGTAGATATACACTCATCAGGTGACCCAAACAAAAAAGTGTTGGCTAGCTGATCTAATGAAATAAGGATATTTTTGATGTATTTAACGAATAGTGCCATATATTAAAACTAACTTATCGTTACTCTCCCCACGCTAACACGAGCTTCTTGTTCTATTTGAGCGTTTAGGTCTGCCTTCTTTTGTTCTATGTAGGCGCTCATAATAGCTTCTCTAAAAACTGCCATAACAAAATCGGTTCGGCTCATCGGATTTGGTCCGTATATTGCAGCTCCGCTTCCGTCAATATCAATGACTGTTTGTTCTTGATAGCCGTTTCTTCTTGAGATTTTTTCAATCACATCAACAACTATTTCGTTTGGTATGTCCACTATAAATTGTGCCATATTATTATTTGAAATTATTGATTAAATGTCTGTTCCGCCGGCTTGTTGTGTTGCTGGATTTCTTGAACCTGAGGTGTTAGTTTGAGCGGTGTAGGCCACTCCAGTCTCCCACGCTTGAAACCTCGAAGATGTTCCGCCACCATACAAAACCCAATATGTCGCCCACGATGCCCCCGTTATTGGTCGGTTTGTTGCTCCTGAGGTGTGGGCTAGTATGCACTGGTAGGTTTGATTATCTGTTCCTAGCACGACAGCGCCGTTGGCAACTCCAACTGTAGTGTCACTATTCGAGTTCACCGAACCTGACGCCATGTCTATTCCATAAGTGCCATTGCCCCTCTTTATTCCCTTGCTTACTCCGAACCCTGATATTTCCACCCACGCATTGCCATCAGCGCCTATTCCAGAGAGGCTATTGTTTGTACATGCACATCCAAGGTCATATATCTTCGCCCCGCCTCTGGCCCGTATTCCTCTTCCAGCATTACCGTTAAATTGGCAGTTATTCACCCGAACAGTTCCCGAAGAAACGTTCAGGCCGTTTTGCGATGATGAATAACCATAACAACCATAAAGTTCAAGATACCCGTCTATTCCTACATCGAAAGCATTGGCGTTGGCTTTTGCTTTACATGCCTGGACCTCGGCAAATCCGCCATTACTGACATGTATTCCAAAATTTCCAGTGGTTGCTAACATGTGCAGATATTGAATGCTAATGTTCTTTTGTCCAGAAACTACGTTGATTGTTCCAGCCGAAGTGTTTTGCCCGGGGCAGCCGTTCTGTTCTATTGTTGTATTCCAATCCTCAACAACGAACGTTGAACCTGCGGCTGGTATTGTTCCAAAAACCTTTGACGAATCACTTCTGCTATAATTACTTCTCATATCAACAATTCCGCCGACAAGCGTTGTGTTTGTATTCCAAATAAGCATGAACCTATCAATCCCAGTTCCTCCCG
>Ga0233425_10002514_pt1 | contig 35757 bp, 33 predicted proteins | sample Watercolumn_Towu_2_FD_181712 | JGI IMG/M metagenome (GOLD analysis project Ga0233425, IMG submission 181712) | Freshwater microbial communities from Lake Towuti, South Sulawesi, Indonesia - Watercolumn_Towuti2014_140_MG | ecosystem: Environmental > Aquatic > Freshwater > Lake | place...
AAAGTTTAAGGGAATACCTTAAACAGGTCCTGGTAAACCCAGGACCAGAAGAAAACTATCGAAGAGCCGGGTTCTGTGAGTCTCCTACTCACTACCCGGCTCTTCGTGTTTCTGGAATTGTAAAAAATGTTTTTATTTGATAGTATATTTAAACTGTTATAAAATCATGATGTCGGGGATACATGAATAATATGAAAATGGTCTTACATTTTTTTAAAATAACGTTACTATTACTTGCCTCCGTTGTATGTACTCACGTCATAACTGCCGGAGACATACAAAACGAAAACGTAAATGATGGAAAAACTATAGAAAAGCCAAAAATGTTTTTTGAAGAACAGGTATATAACTTTGGTAAGATTTATATAGGTGAGAGTATAAAACATGAATTTAAATTAAAAAATCTTGGGAAAGGCGAGTTGATTATAAATAATGTCAAGTCTTCATGCGGGTGTACGGCTGCATTAGTATCTAAAAACATTCTACTCAAAGACGAAGAAGGGAAAATAGAAGTTAAGTTTAATTCCGGTCATTATGTTGGAAAGGTAACAAAATCTGTTATTGTGAACTCAAATGATCCGGAGAATTCAAAATACAAGCTAACTGTTACAGGGGAAGTAATTGAAGAAGTTAGTGTTAACCCCAAACGAATAAATTTTGGTATTATTAGAAAAGGTGATTTTTGTACTAAAAATCTGGAAATAAAAACCGTACCGGAATTGAAAATTGATATAAAGAAAGTGGAATCATCAAATCCTTATATTACAATTATAAAAAATAAAACAGGTGAGAATAACTATGTTTGCCAGGTAACGATTAGTAAATATGATTATATAGGAAAATTAAATGGGATGGTATTTGTTTATACAAGCAGTAATAAGCAGGAGAGAATAGATGTGCCGTTTTCTGCTGAAATAGTGGGTGATTTAACGTTTTATCCCGAAGTCTTGTCTTTCGGCAGTGTAAAATTAGGACAGGACGCAAAAAAGACAGTGATAGTTAATTTCATAAATAAGGATGTGAAAATAGAAAAGATCGAGACTGACCCAACTAATATAAATTACATAATATCCGAATTAAATAATATTAGCACTAAAAAAATCGATGTTAAATTAGGCAAAGATATCACGATCGGGAAGATTACAGGAAGTTTGAGGATATACACGAATAGTACTATACAACCCGTTATAAATATTCCTGTTAATGGGGAAATAAAAGGTTAAATGAACATTATTTATGAAGATGTATATTGGATTTTTAGCTTTCCTTTTAATTATTCTTTTACCTATTAAGGTTTATGGTTCTTCTGAAAGTTTATTAATAGTATTTTCCGGGGAAGAGACCGGAAATCTCGAACCATGTGGATGCTATGAAGGTCAGATTGGAGGTATTTCAAGAAGATATACATTTATAGATTCATTTAGGGGGGAAAAGGATGTTATTTTACCGGTAAGTTTGGGTGACCTACCCAAAACCGTTGGGCGGCAGGATGAAATCAAAATGGAGGTTTTCTGTCGTGCAATTGGAGAAATGGATTATATTTTACATAATTTAGGTGAAAAGGATATTGAAATTGGTCCACAATTATTAAATTATTTGTCACATACAAATAAGACTGTATTTCTTTCTAGTAATGTACAATTTGTTGATTCATTTCCTCTGAAAATTAATCAGTATATTTTGAAGGAATGTTTTGTTTCAGGACACACACTTAAGATTGCCTTTTTGGGCATTCTTTCTAAATCCCTGCTCAACAATAATGTTTTGGAATATGTAAATGTAAAAGATCCTGTCCAGACTCTTAAGCCTTTAGTTAAACAGTTGCAGGAAAAGGTAAACTTAATAGTATTGCTTTCACATGCACCGTTTGCAGAGTCTGTAGAAATTGCAAAATGTCTTCCAGAAATAAGATTAATCATTACAGGGCATAATATAGAAGAACCTGCCGATTCGATAACCTATATTCATAATACTCCCATTGTTTCCCCGGGGATAGAAGGTAAGCATATTGGAATTGCGAGGTATTCAGTAAATAATTCAGCGATGGAAAGAAAATTTGTTGGGGTTATTCCACTCGATAGTAAATACAAAGATTCGCAAGAAATGATTTCTTTATTAAAAGAATACCAACAAATATTAGCAGACGAGGATTTGTTAAGTAAAATACCACAGGCACCTCTTTCTAACGATTTGTCGTATGTGGGCAGTACCACGTGCGGAATATGTCATAAGATAGTATATGAACACTGGAATAAAACAACACACGGAACTTCATATGATACTTTGGTTAGGAAAGGGTATCAATATGATCCAGAGTGTATTACATGTCATACCACCGGTTATGGGTATGTTTCCGGGTTTTTGAATCAGGAAAATAATAGTAGTTTAATTAATGTTGGCTGTGAAAGTTGTCACGGCGCTGGAAGTAGGCATATAAAGTATGTGACCGAGCCTTATGGAGTAACAGATGAGAGTGATTGTGTGATATGTCACGAGAGTGAGCATAGTCCAAAATTCCAATATAGCGAATATTGGAAGAAGATTAAACATCCGGAAGAGATAGTAAAGAAATTACCTGAAACTACGGAATAATATATTTGAGTATGATTAAGATTGCGTTTTATTGGCACCAGCATCAACCGTATTATAAAGACAACCTGACGGGTGAATACTCTATGCCATGGGTGAGGCTGCATGGGATAAAGGATTATATTGGAATGGCGCTCTTATTAGAAGAATTTCCCAAAATACATCAAACGTTTAATTATGTGCCGTGTCTCTTGGAGCAACTTAAAGATTACGAAGAGAATTGTGCCATTGATCGGTTTTGGAAATTGACAAAAATATCGGCAGAAGATTTAACGGAAGAAGAGAAACTTTATGTCTTGGATAATTTTTTTTCTGCGAATCATCAAAACATGATTGATGTTTATCCGAGGTATAAAGAACTATTGAAGAAGCGCAATTTTAGACGAAAACGGGCTCAGGATGTTCTTAAGAATTTTTCTCATAGGGATTTTCAGGATTTACAGGTATGGGCTAACCTTACATGGTATCATTCATTAATTATTCAAAGAGATCCTTTACTGACGGAATTAGTAAAGAAGGGTGAAGGATTTACAAAGGAAGATAAAGAATTTGTGCTGTCGAAACAAATTGAAGTAATTAAACAAATTATTCCGCTTCATAAACGTTTACAGAATTCAAAACAAATAGAAGTTACGACCTCACCTTATTATCATCCAATCTTGCCTTTGTTATGCAACCAAGAATCTGCAAGAGTTGTTTTACCCCACCTCTCTTTACCCAAAAAGAAATTGATGGCAATCGAAGACGCAAAAATACAAGTAGAAAAGGCAGTTCTCACTTACGAAAGACACTTTGGACAAAAGCCTTGTGGTATGTGGCCTTCGGAAGGTGCTGTGAGTGATGAAATTATACCGATATTGTCACAAGCGGGGTTTCGATGGGCAGCATCAGACGAAGAGATACTGGCCAGTTCGTTGGATAATCAGATTCTAAGAGACAAATATGGGGATGTCGTCACTCCTGATATTCTGTATAAACCATATCGGGTTAATATAAAAGATGATACTATAAATGTTGTATTTCGTGATCACAATCTTTCCGACTTAATTGGCTTTCAGTATTCACAATACATGGTAGATAATGCAGTTTCTGATTTCATGAATAGGATTAATAACTTAAAAAAATACAATGTCAATGGGAAACCACTCCTGGTAACTATTATCTTAGATGGAGAAAACGCTTGGGAATATTACCCTAACAGTGGTGTAGATTTTTTACGAAAGCTTTACGAAGTAATTAGCAATGATCGCGAGTTGGAATGTGTTCGTATTCGCGACTATTTAGAAGAGTATCCCCCGGAACAAACATTACAACATATTTGTCCGGGATCATGGATTGGGCACAACCTGGCTACATGGATTGGGCATGAAGAAAAAAATAGTGCGTGGGATTTGGTAGAAGATACCCGCTCTTTCGTTAAGGGTCAAGCACTAAAAACACCACATTTAAATAATGACACAATTGCAAAGGTATGGGAAGAAATTTTCATAGCAGAGGGTAGTGATTGGTTTTGGTGGTTAGGCGACGATCATTTTACACCTCATAAAGATGAGTTTGACAGCTTATTCAGGCTACACCTTAAGAATGTGTATAAACTATTTAATGTTGATACGCCAAGAATATTGGATGCGCCTATTTCAAGGGTTGATCGAAAAAAACCCTATTCACATCCAAAAAGATTTTTGGATATTAAACTCGACGGCGTCGTGAGCAACTATTTTGAGTGGCTGGATGCAGGCAAATATAATGTAAGTAAAGATATGGATACAATGCACAGAACCTCCGTTCAGCCCATTCATAGCGTGTTCTTTGGATTCGACATAGATAATTTATTTATAAGAATAGATTTTGATAAGGATTTATTATCTCAATATATGGAAAAGGGCAGGCTTGTAATCACATTTATTCAACCCCGGGAATTACAGATTCATACTTCCGTTTTTGCGGATAAGCCGTTGAGATTTACGATTAAAAATACAAGTGATAAGTATGAAGGGAAAGATTTTTATCGTATTTCTTTCGGGAAAATAATGGAATTATCCTGTGCTTTTGCGGATTTAGATTTTTTTACGGGAATAGATGTTGAGTTTTTTATTGAGTTGGTGAAAGATACTGAGACTATCCAAAGAATGCCGCTTCGAACGGTATTTTGTTTTTCTGTGCCATCGAAAGATTTTGAAAGAATGATGTGGCAGGTGTGATACCGTAATTAAAGAAGATCACTTCAGCACAAAACATAGGAGGATAACAAAATATGCCGGAACTTCGGAAAGACCCCATTTCTGGTCGGTGGGTTATCATTGCAACTGAAAGGGCAATGAGGCCTACCGATTTTAAAACGGAACCACAACCTATTAAAGGCGGATATTGCCCATTTTGTCAAGGCAATGAGGATAAAACTCCCCCCGAGATTATTGCATACAGAGAAAGGGGCACTCAACCTAATACAAAAGGATGGCGGGTAAGGGTGGTATCCAATAAATTCCCTGCATTAAGAATAGAGGGTAACTTAAATAAACGCGGTGAAGGAATCTATGATTCCATGAATGGTATTGGGGCCCATGAAGTTATTATAGAAAGTCCAAAACATATCATCTCTTTGACAGAACTTGATAATAAACAGGTGGAAGAAGTTTTGTGGACATACAGGGATAGGTTAGTAGATTTGAAAAAGGATAAGCGATTTATTTACGGACTGCTTTTTAAGAACGTAGGCACAGCTGCGGGGGCTACCTTAGAACATTCTCATTCACAATTAATTGTCACTCCAATTGTGCCCATAACAGTTATGCACGAAATGAATGGATGCGAAGAATTTTATAAATACAGAGGTCGTTGTTTATTTTGTGATATGGTTCAACAAGAATTATCCACGGGAACGCGTATTGTATTGGAAGAAGATAATTTTGTTGCCCTGACACCTTATGCTTCACGATTTCCTTTCGAGATATGGATATTGTCAAAAATCCATTCATCCCACTTTGAAAATTTACAAAAACTTGAGATTGAAGAACTGGCTCAGGTATTACGTACAGTTCTTCTCAAACTTGAGGCATCGTTAGAATTCCCGCCATACAATTATATTGTCCATACAACACCATTTGTTTTTGGGGAAATTGAACATTATCATTGGCATATAGAGATCATTCCCCGTCTAACAAGAGTTGCAGGATTTGAGTGGGGCAGTGGTTTTTATATAAACACGGTAACGCCTGAGAGCGCCGCCGAATTCCTCAGAAATGCCAGCATAGAAAGGAAAGTTGAGGTAGTACGGCAATGAAAGTCGTTTACCTGTCATCAGAAGTTGTACCATTTGCGAAAACAGGTGGTTTGGCTGATATTGCAGGGGCAATACCCAAAAGCATACATGAATTAGGCGTGGAGATTGTAGTACTCATGCCCCTGTATGGAATAATAAAAGAAAGTCAATGTCCTTTAACAAGAACTAATACACAGTTTGATGTAAAAATCGGTGATAAACTTAAATCTGGCTGTGTGTACAAAGGATTTCTACCTGATACACAGGTACCTATTTATTTCCTGGACAATGAACAATATTACGGTCGAAAAGGCTTATATAATTATCCCGGAACAACAAAAGATTTTGAAGATAATAGTGAAAGGTTTATTTTTTTTGCCCAGGGCGCTTTGGAAGTCATTGAAAAACTCAAACTATATCCCGATATAGTGCACTGCAATGATTGGCAGACAGGACTTGTCCCCGTATATATAAAAACAAAGTATGCGGGTACGGAGTGTTTCAAAAACACAAAAACGGTAATGACGATCCACAATATCGCATATCAGGGAGTTTTCTGGCACTGGGACATGAATCTGACGGGGTTGGATTGGGGTCTTTTTAACTGGAAACAACTGGAATTTTACGGAAAACTGAATTTCCTGAAAGGAGGTATTGTTTTTGGCGACCTCATAACTACGGTCAGTAAAACATACGCCAAAGAGATACAAACGCCCGAATATGGCGTAGGTCTTGATGGTGTACTTCTAGAAAGAGCGGATGATCTTTATGGCATTATCAACGGAATTGATTATTCTATATGGAATCCAGAAACAGACAAGTATATTATTGCAAATTATGGTATAAATACTCTCAATGGGAAACAGATTTGTAAAAGAGCCTTACAGCGAAAATATAACCTACCCCAGAGAAATGTTCCTATTATAGGGATGATAACAAGATTAACAGACCAAAAGGGCCTGGATTTAATTACGAATAAATTCCAGGATTTAATAAAAACCGATTTCCAGTTTGTTTTGTTAGGAACGGGTGAACAACGATACCACGAATTATTTCAAGCTTACGCAAAAACATTTCCACAAAAAGTGGCAGTAAAATTAACCTTTGATGAGCAATCGGCTCATGAGATTGAAGCGGGATCGGATATGTTCTTAATGCCATCGCGTTTCGAGCCGTGCGGGTTAAATCAATTGTATAGCCTAAAATATGGCACTATTCCGATTGTTCGTAATACGGGTGGTCTGGCCGATACTATTACTGATGTCCGTTCATGTCCTGCTTCCAATGGAAAAGCCAATGGATTCTCATTTACAGAATACAACTCAGATTTTTTATTGGCCACTATTATAAGGGCTATGGGTTTATTTAAGAACAAAGCTCAATGGACTAACCTTATGAAAAATGGAATGACACAGGATTGGTCATGGGAAAGAAGTGCTAAAGAATATATCGAACTCTATAAAATGCTTGTAAAGAAAAATAAAAATTAAATGTCAAAAAAGATAAATCTGATTCTTGCTATACATAATCATCAACCGATAGGTAATTTTGATAATGTAATAAGCGAGGCATGCGATAAAGCTTATAAACCGTTTCTGGACATTCTGGAGAAATACCCTTCCTTAAAGGTGTCAATGCATTTTTCTGGTTGTTTGTTAGAATGGATAGAAATCAACAAACCAGACATGATTGCCCAAATTAAACATCTTGTTGACAGGAATCAAATAGAATTAATGGGTGGAGGATTTTATGAACCCATTATGGTTATGTTGCCTGAACGAGATAGAATTGGGCAAATTAAAAGATACACAGAATATTTGCAGAAATATTTTAAATGTAAAATACGGGGTATGTGGGTGCCTGAGCGTGTTTGGGAGCAGAATTTGGCAAAGACATTTGCAGACGCCGATATGGAGTATACCGTGTTAGACGATTCCCACTTTAAATATGCAGGTTTGGAAGACCATCAGTTGACGGGTTATTATGTGACTGAGGACCAAGGAAGGACGTTGAAAATATTTCCTGCTAGTGAAATGCTACGATATTATATCCCATTTGAGGAACCGGTAAAATGTATTGAACATTTCAAGTCTTGTGTAACTGAAGGCGGAGACGTAACGATTGTTTATGCTGACGATGGGGAAAAGTTTGGAGTGTGGCCCAAAACGTACGATCACGTATACAAAAATGGTTGGCTGGAAAGATTTATCAGTGTATTGTTAGAAAATAGAGACTGGATTAATCTTGTTACATTTAGTGATGTAATCGACAATTATTCTCCCAAAGATAAGGTATATTTGCCAGATGCTTCGTATCGTGAAATGCTGGAATGGGCTTTGCCTGTGGAGGTATATTTTAAGTATGAAGATGTTTACAATAGGCTGAATCAGATTCCCTGGAGTGGGAATGTAAAACGTTTTATGAAAGGAGGATTTTGGAGGAATTTTAAGATAAAATATCCTGAATCCAATCTTCTTTATGCCAAAATGATGCATGTCAGTGATATGGTAGATTCAATGGATAAAAAGAAAGATGAATATACGGCTGCACAGAAAGAACTATTTATGGGTCAGTGTAATTGCCCATACTGGCATGGGGTGTTTGGCGGGATATATTTACCACATCTTAGGTTTGCTGTTACAAGTCATTTGATAGCTGCAGAGACATTGGCAGAGAAGGAAAAAGTAAAAGGAGCACACTACTGCATTTCCGACTATGACTGTGATGCCAAAGATGAAATTTGCGTGAGTAATTCACAAATGACTGTTTATTTTAAACCGGGTAGGGGTGGTCATATCTACGAGCTTGATTACAAGCCAAAAAGAATCAATTTGATTAATACTCTTATGCGTAGAAAAGAAGTATATCATAAAAAGATTATTGACTCGTTACATCATGGCGACACGGGGCAAGCAAAGAGTATTCATGATGTAATGCCGTCAAAACAGGCTGGGCTGGAAAAGATGCTGCACTATGATACGTATCTTAAAGAAAGCTTAATAGATCATTTCTTTGAACCCGGTACGACGTTAAAAGATGTTTTCAGGAATGAATACCGGGAAATAGGCAGCTTTGTTACCTCCTCGTATAATTATAAAATAGACCAGGGTAAGGATAATGTGTTGATTAAATTATATCGGGATGGTATGGTTGAATCTGGAGGACATCAATGTCCGGTTAGAATAACAAAAGAGATAAAGATACTGGATAATGAGTCTTTAATGAGTATTGTATATACTATTGAGAATCATTCCCGACATATTTGTGATGCTCAAATTGGTGTTGAATTTAATATCTCAATGACTGCCGGAGATGCTTTTGGCAGATATTATTACATAAAGGATAGAGAAATTATCGGTAATTTGGCTATAGAAAAAGAATTGTATTCACAAAATAAATTAGGACTTGTGGATGAATGGCTGGGAGTCGAAGTGTTATTGGATTGGAATATTCCAGGAGACGTCTTTGTATTTCCTATCCATACGGTTTCACAATCAGAGTCTGGCTACGAATCGGTCTATCAGAATTCTTCGATCATTCCGAGATGGAGTTTAAATATTAAGGCAGGGGAGAAATGGCGTGTCATAATAAATAAAAGTGTAAAATCACTTAAAAGCACGTTTTGAATTGCTTTATTTTATACGTATTCAATAGAACTAAATGAAAATTTTTTAGTGATTATATAAAGAGTAAATTGTAATGCTGCCTGATATTCTAAAAGACAAAGTTAACAATATTCTAAACAACGTTATAGACGCGCTTAATGCGGGATTTGTTATATTGGATAAAGATTTGAATATAGTTTGTGCTAACGAAAGGCTTTCTCGTATATTACATTTGGGATATGACCCTGTAGGGAAAGCGTGTAAGGATGTATATAAATGTGAATGTAAAGAAAGCAATAATTGTTCCGCCCTTGAAGCGCTTTCCAGTGGTGAGAAACAGTTCTGTGAGACACAACTCATCACAGAAAAAGGCGAAAGAAGATATATTCAAAACATTACAACACCGATAAAAGATGAAAAGAACATGATAACGCACTTACTTAAGCTCTCAATAAATGTTACAGCGCAGGAAGAAAAGATTCATCAACTTTCTTTATTGCGAAAACTCGCTGAGTTGATGCAAGGCACGCTGCAAATCGATCGGTTACTTCACTTAATTTTGACTTGTGTTACTGCCGGCACTGCTCTGGGATTTAATCGTGCAAGACTTTTTCTGGTGGATAAAGAACGGAATATTGTCTATGGCAAGATGGCCGTTGGCCCGTCAAGTTTGGAAGAAGCGAACAGGGTATGGAGTGAAATTGCCAAAAAGTATGAAAAACTGGAAGATCTTATTAAAGCGTCTGAAGATAATTACCGCGAAGACACTCCTTTGCACATGATTACGCGACTGATGGCATACTCACTGAGAGATGAAAACGAAGTTATTGTTTCGTGTGTAAAAAACAAAAAGATCATTTGGGAAAAGAATGCGTTTTACAACCCAAATATTGATAAAAAATTTGTAAATATGATCGGTGTAAATGAATTTGTTTGTATACCGTTAATAGCTAAAGACGAAGCGATTGGAGTAATTTGCGTGGACAATCTTTACAGCAAAAAACCGATAATAGAGGAACACATTGAAATTATGACAACTTTTGCAAGTCGTGCAGCATTGGCAATTGAAAATGCTGCGGCATATAAAAAATTAAGCGAAAAGGTTCGGCAACTCGAAGAAACTCAGGACAGATTGATTCGTTCTGAAAGGCTTGCTGTTATTGGTAATATGGCGGCCTATGTTGCGCACGAAATCCGTAACCCGCTGGCAACTATCGGTGGTTTTGCAAGATCAATTTTACGGGCTTCCAGTCAGGATGATCAAACAAGACAAAACGCCGGAATTATTGTAGAAGAAGTTAGCCGGTTAGAAAGAATTCTTGCAAACATTATGGATTTCAGTAAACCCGTTGAATCAGTTAAAGTAGCATCTCAAATAAATGAAGTATTAGAGAATACCTGTTCCCTGATGGATCCGTATTTTAAAAACGGCCATATTAAGTTAACCAAAATATTTAATTCTATGATACCTAAGATTGTAATTGATCCGACACAAATCAAACAGGTATTTTTGAATTTAATAAAAAATGCAGTTGAATCAATGCCTGGTGGAGGTACGTTAACATTAGAAACAGAAGTGGAAGACGGACACATAAGAATTAATATTACTGATACAGGTGAGGGAATGACCTCTGAAATTATGCAAAATATCTTTGTTCCATTTTTTACCACAAAGGTGGATGGAACTGGTGTCGGTCTTGCGGTGTCTCAAAAAATCGTGGATGACCACGGCGGTTTCATAAAAGTGAAAAGTTCTTTGCAAAAAGGTACAACTTTCTCCATATACTTACCGATATAAATAAGAATAAATTTACGAGGGAGGGGAATGATGAAGACCATTTTATTGGTGGAAGATGATAAAAATCAACTCTTACTCTATAAGCAAGAACTATCGCTTGAAGGATATAGGATTATTACAGCGCAGGATGGTAACGAAGCTGTTAGGAAAGTAAAAGAAGAATTACCCGATCTCATCGTAATGGATATCAACATGCCGAAGATGAACGGAATTGAGTCGATTGGCATGATATTAAGCGAACACAAAAAAATACCGATCATCATTAACACTGCTTATAGCAGTTACAAGGATAATTTTATGTCATGGTCAGCCGATGCTTATATTATTAAGTCATCGGACTTGAAAGAACTAAAAGACAAAATAAAAGAACTAATAGGTAAAGTTAAATAGATTTATTTTGGTATTTATATAACATGTTTAAAAAAGTGCTTGTAATGATATTGGCAGGGGGGCAGGGAGAGAGACTTTATCCTTTAACAAAGGACAGGGCAAAACCTGCAGTTCCTTTCGGTGGTATATATCGCATTATTGATTTTACCTTGAGTAATTGTATTAATTCAGGATTACGAAAGATATGTGTGTTGACGCAATATAAATCTTATTCCCTCGATAGACATTTAAGAATTGGATGGAATATATTTAATAATGAGTTGGATGAGTTTATTGAAAATATACCACCTCAAAAACGAATAAGTGACATGTGGTATCAAGGAACGGCCGATGCTGTATATCAAAATATTTATGTGTTAGAAGGGGAACATCCTGAAAAAGTGTTGATTCTTGCTGGTGACCATATTTACAAGATGGATTATCGTGAGTTGATAGAGTTCCATGAAACAAATAATGCAGATCTGACAGTGCCATGCATCGAAGTGCCCTTAAAAGAAGCAAGCAGGTTTGGGGTTATGTCGATAAACAATGAACAACAGATTGTAGAATTTGATGAAAAGCCAGCAAGCCCAAAACCAGTTCAATCGAATCCAGAAATGGCGCTTGTATCCATGGGTATTTATCTCTTCAATACACAAGTATTGGTGAAACGTGTGATTGAAGATACCAAAAGGGATACTGAACATGATTTTGGCAAGAACATTATTCCGTCGATGATTAACAAAGATCGTGTGTTTGCATTTATATTTAGAGATAAGAATAACAAAGCAGTGAAATATTGGAGAGATATAGGGACTATCGATGCTTACTGGGAGGCTAATATGGACCTTGTCCAGGTAGATCCTATTTTTAATCTCTATGATAAAAATTGGCCGATTCGTACCTATCATGAACAGCTTCCCCCTGCAAAAACGGTTTTTTCTGAGTTATTTTCGGGAGGAAGATGTGGCACTGTTTTGGATTCCCTGGTTTCTAACGGGTGTATTATTAGCGGTGCACGCGTAGAGAGATCGATTCTTTCCCCCGATGTGAGAATTGATAATTACTCAGAGGTCTTTGACTCGATTTTAATGGCTGGTGTGAGGATTGGTAAAAATGTCAAGATTCGAAAGGCAATCATTGATAAATCTGTAATAGTACCAGATGGGAAGCACCTTGGATATAATTTGGAGGCCGATGCTAAACAGTTTGTTATTTCTGAAAAAGGTATTGTTGTAGCACACAAAGAGATGCCTTTACTTTGATAATAATGCTGTACATAATTTTGCACACGTGCTTAAATTATAATTGCCAATAAAATAATAGCTAGTAAACGATAACGATAGGAAATAAAGGTGTTGCGTGAACAATTCTGATTTTTTAACGGTTATAAATAAATTTTTTGTCAATGCTGGGCGATATTTTGTAGCAGTGTCCTCTATTCTTACGATTTTGGCCTCGGGTTTTTTAATATTTGCCGGAATTTGGGAGTTTATTAACGGCATTCCTGGCATTCTGGATTTTTTATTTCATCACGAAGGACATCGCATAGAGCTTTCTGTACATTTTATTTCTGCTATTGATTTGTTTATGGTGGCAGTAGTGATGTTTGTTATGGGAATTGGGCTCTTCGAGTTATTTGTTGATAAAGACCAGTCTATTAGCTATCCACATTGGCTAAAAATACGGGATCTCAGCGATTTGAAAGAAAAACTGATCGCTGCCGCCGTCGTGGTCATTGTCATTACCTTTTTAAAACACATTGTTATGTGGGAAAAACCGTTAGAAACGCTCTATTTCGGCGGTGCAATAGCAATCGTTATTGCAGCAATTACCTTCTTCTCTAAGTTGGTAGTAGGCTCTGAATCCCATAAAATGAAGGACGAAGATACAAAACAATGAATTAAATATTCGTGTCCTCTGATTTCTTTTCATGAGATAACGATTTGCCATTCATTATTGAATAAAGCCATAAACAAACGTAAGATATAATCATGCCTGACAAAAGAGACTATTACGAGACATTGGGAATAGATAGATCTGCATTACAGGAAGAGATTAAAGCAGCCTATCGTACTCTTGCCAAAAAATTCCATCCCGACCTTAACAAGGATAATCCCAAACTTGCTGAACAAAAGTTTAAAGAAATATCCGAAGCTTACGAAGTATTAATTGATAACGATAAACGAGCCAAATACGATCAATATGGCCACGCAGGCGTAGCGTCTGACTTTGGTAAAGAAGGGTTTACGTGGCGTGATTTTAGCCATGTAAGCGATCTGGAAGATATTTTTGGGCATGATATCTTTTCAGATTTCTTTGGACGCGGCAGCATCTTCAGTGATTTCTTTGGCACGCGTAGGTGGGGTTTTGAGCAACCAGAACAACGTGTTAAACGGGTACAGGTAGAAATTACCCTGCAACAGGCATATCGAGGCCTCAGCACAGAGGTGGCGATTCCCCGTATGGATGTATGTGCGGAATGCGGAGGGGCGGGCGCTGCAAGAGGTACGACTCCAAAAGTTTGTACTTATTGCAAGGGAAAGGGTGAGATACAACAGGAACAACTTCAGGGTTTCGGCAGGATTATCAAAATCGGAGCTTGTCATGTTTGTGGAGGGAGAGGAAAAATTATTGACCACCCCTGTCCAAGTTGTCATGGGTGCGGCGAAGTCCAGAAACTGGATAAAATCAACGTAAAGATACCCCAGGGTGTAGACAATGGATCGACCTTACGGATAACAGCCGATAAGGCAAGCGGGAAGTTGAAGGAAGATATTTATGTGATTATTTCTGTACAGCCACATCCTATCTTTCACAGGCAGGGGAGTGATATTTATCTGGAAAAGTCCATTACATTAACCGAGGCGGCGCTAGGTTCAAAAGTTGAGGTGCCAACGTTAGACGGAAATGCCTTAATGAAAATTCCTCCAGGGACACAGACTGACACTTTGTTTCGACTGAGAGGCAACGGCATGCCGCTTCTGAAAGGGCATGGTTACGGCGATCAATATGTGCGAATTGTTATACGCACTCCTAAGGATTTAACGAAAAGGCAAAGGGAATTACTCGAAGAATTTGAAGCAATCGAAATGAAAAAATGAAATGAACATAGCTATTATTGCCTTAACTGAACAAGGCTCAAAAACTGCACTAAGAATAGGATCAGGGTTTACTCCCATACCTTCTATCTATGTATTAAATAAAATAGCGAAAGACACTTGTTTTACAGGAAATAACCCAATTGCCAGGATTACTTTATTTTCAGAACCATTACAGGAACTGGTTCTTCAGATATTCAAACAGTATGATGGCCTTGTGTTTGTTATGGCAATGGGTATCGTGGTACGGATGATCGCGCCTCTTATCCGTGATAAACATACAGATCCGGCCGTCGTTGTGGTTGATGATGTAGGGCGCTTTGTGATTAGTATGCTTTCCGGTCATGAGGGGGGCGCAAATCAACTGACTCATCAGATCGCATCTATACTCCATACAGATGCGGTGATTACCACAGGTACGGATGCACAGAAAGATATTATTATTGGCATTGGTTGTAAAAAGGGAATATCCGGGGAAATTGTAAAAAAATCCATTATAGATGCGCTTCAGAAAGTAAATCATAATATCGGGCAGGTTCGATTACTTTCTACTGTAGATATTAAATCTGAAGAGCCGGGTTTGTTGCAGATATCAAAGGAACTTGGCATACCGTTAAGAGTTGTTTCAAGATCAGAAATAGCAACGTGTGCAAAAGAACACGGTAAATCAACGTTTGTTAAAGAAAAAATAGGGGTGTGGGCGGTATGTGAACCCGCAGCGCTTATTGCAGGGAGGAAGACACAATTAATCCTGACAAAACAGAAATATCCGGGGATGACCGTAGCAATCGCCCAGGAAAACTTTATGTGGTAGGTATTGGTCCAGGCGCAAGGGACGGAATGAGTCAGAAGGCGCTGGATGCATTAAAGAATTCAGATACGATTGTCGGTTATAAACTGTATATCGATCTCATTGCAGATATAGTAAAAGACAAAGAGGTCATTGCTTCTGCTATGCGCAAGGAAATTGAAAGGGTGGCATTAGCGATTCAAGAGGCGCAATTAGGGAAAATAGTGAGTATCATCAGCAGCGGTGATCCAGGGGTCTACGGTATGGCCGGGCTTGCGCTGGAGTTAGCATACAAAGAGAACTTGGATTTACCTATTGAAATCATCCCGGGCATTCCTGCAGCAAATGCAGCAGCAGCAGTGCTAGGGGCGCCGCTCATGCACGACTATGCAGTCATCAGTCTCAGTGACCTGCTGACACCGTGGGAAATTATAGAGAAACGTGTAAAATATGCCGCCGAGGCCGATTTTGTAATCGTGTTATACAACCCCATGAGTTCTCAGCGAGACTGGCAGCTTGCGAAGGCATCTGAAATCATCCTTCGTCACAAATCACCCAATACCCCCGTAGGTATTGTGAAAGATGTGAGCAGGGAGGATGAGTCTGTTATTCTTACAACACTTGACAAAATGACAACTTATCCTATCGGCATGACAACGATCATTATCATTGGCAATTCAACCACGTTTATCTATCGAAATTATATGGTTACCAGACGGGGTTACCACACATAGGTATAACATTTACATCGCAAAATGCAAGGTGTCGGTTTGTTGGCGACTGAGTATTGGTCGTACATGTATGACATGATATTGGAACGAAATCCATCAGTCAGCAAACGACTAAGCAAGCTGCGACCAGACAGACTATAGGATCCTAAAGTAGGAAATTCAGGCAACGCCATAACCTGTGCTTTTGACTTCTGTCGTTATCCATCTTCAGTTGTAAAAGTACCATATTTTAACTATTTTCCACTACTTCAATATTTTCAAGCAGAACCTCCTGAGCAATAGGATCGTTCATGTCAGTCATAATTTTTATATGTAACTGTGCCCCTTCGGCAACCGTTCCACGTGTTGCATGATTAAAATGTTCACGAAAATAATCCGGAGAAACGTGGGATAATGCACCCAGCTTGACAGTTACACTGGCTACCTTACTGGCATCATGCTCACGTGCAATTGATATTATCTTCTTTATGAGGTCTTTAATAAGGGATAATTCGTGCATATTTTTTATTCTTCTGAGTTTACCCCGGATACTCACGGAGTTTCACAGAGTGGGTTATTAACAGATTATTCTATTTCAGTGTTATTCCGTGTCTTTCCGTTCCGAATTGTTTTTGATGTCTTGTTTTATGTGCTCAACAACTTCTTGTGCTGCCTTTTCGACTTCCGGAGACAGTCCAACTCCTGCCTCAAAACATTTCCCTTCAATACCGTAAACAATAAGGTTCTTGGGTAATTGTTTGAGTGCCCTTGCAAGTTCAATGGCCTCAGCAACCCCAAAGGCGTGTGTAGAATAATGGAAATATTTTGTAGGGATAGTTTGAGTGTGGACATCAAACCGGTGAATAGTGCCTGGTTGTGCGCCAGAATGAACCGCATCAATGATGATAACAGTGCCAGCATCTTTCCAGGAATCCATTAACGATATTCCTTCACCACTTTGTTCAATAACATTAACATAATCGGGTGACTTATTCTTTATATCTTGTGCGATATGAAGTCCTACCGCATCATCGCCTCGATATGTATTACCAACACCGATTATAAGAATGGGGTGACTGTTCATATCTTTTGTTTGGTTTCTTTGCGTCCTCTGCGTCTCAGCGGTGATCTATTACCCTAATGTTTATTCCCGGTCTATCTTGAGTTTCAAAAAATGCGTGGCACAGGATATACAGGGATCGTAGTTGCGTATTGCCTGCTCGCACTGCAAAGTAAGTTGATCATTAGGGAGTTTTATATGTTGAGGGATAAACTGCCTGAGATCGTTTTCGATAGTTTTTTGATTTTGTGACGTTGGAGGAACAATCTTGGCGTCAAGAATCATACCCTTATCGTCAATTCGGTAACGATGATAAAGGATTCCGCGTGGCGCTTCAGTACAGCCATAACCGACAGCAGCGTGTGGTTGGATTTCTAAAGCAGGTTTATCAGGCTTTTCATACTGTTCAATAATACGCAAAGCCTCATCACAGGCGTAAAGAACCTCTACACTCCGGATGATAATGCTTTGAAATGGATTACGACAGACATGAGAAAGCCCAACTGAACGTGCTGTTTCTTGTGCTAAAGGCGAGAGTTTATCAAAGTTTAAATTATAACGTGCTAAAGGACCGACAAAGTATGAACCACGTCCCTTGAGTACGGAGTGAAGCGCATTTGAATGCTGTACATGCTCTTCTATAAAGTGATTATCATAGTCGTGTACGGAAATATCCAATCCCTTGTTTGAAACAAGCCTTCCCTCATTGAATGGATATTCTTCAGGATGACGAAGGGCAACGAATTCGTAGTCCTGCTCAAAGTCAGGAAATTTAAGCGTGGCAGTCCAGCGTACAGTTTCCAGAGCGGCGTCTCTTGCCCATTTAAGCCTTTCAGCAAGTGGAGACAGTTCCTGTTTAGCCGGAACTTTATAAAAGCCGCCAACCCTTACATTGATAGGATGGATTTCCCTGCCGCCAATGAGAGCAACAATCTCATTCCCTATTTTTTTAAGTTGTAAAGCTTGCTGAACGATATCAGGGTAATCCTTTGCCATCTGAATTGCGTCAGGGTAGCCGAGAAAATCAGGCGCATGCAGCATGTACACATGGAGTGTGTGACTTTCGATCCACTCACCGCAATAAATAAGCCTTCGCAAGGCACGGAGTTGCCCATCAACTTTTATTCCAAATGCGTCTTCCATCGCATGCACTGAACTCATCTGATAGGCGATAGGGCAGATGCCGCAGATGCGGGCTGTTATATCGGGGGCTTCATTATAGGTACGACCACGGAGAAATGCCTCAAAGAAACGCGGAGGTTCGAATATCTTGAATTTGATATCTACCACCGCGTTGTCTTTTATCTTAACATACAGTGCGCCTTCGCCTTCAACACGAGCGAGGTAATCAACTTTTATTGTCCTGCTATTCATATTTACTCTGGTAAGGTAATATAATTACTCTCTTCTTGCCTCTCGCCTCTTACTTCTGGCTTCTTCTATTTCGCGGGTTTCACTCTCCTTACGGAATGGTTCTGCGCAGGCATTGAAAGTTCTAAACATGCGCATAATACTGTCATTGTTTAATCCGGAGTCGCTGAATTTGTCACTCAATGAAGACGTATTTGGTGTTTCTTTCGGGCCGTAGCAGCCATAACAGCCCCGACAGTATGATGGACAGATTGCATTGCATCCGGCATGGGTTACTGGTCCTAGGCAGGGAATCGCTCTTGAAACCATAACGCAGATTGTCCCACGCCGCTTGCATTCAATGCAAACACTGTGTGCCGGTGTATTTGGTTTTCTTCCATAAAGATAGGCGCTGATGACTTCCAGAAGCTGATGTTTGCTGATGGGACACCCGTGTAACTCAAAATCAACGCGGACATGGCTTGCTATGGATGTTGATTTATCAAGCGTTTTTATATATTGCGGTTTGGCGTATACTAAGGAAATAAATTCCTTTACGTCCTTAAAGTTACGTAACGCTTGAATGCCGCCGGCAGTGGCACAGGCGCCAATGGTTATGAGTAATTTTGAAATCTTGCGAATCTTTTGAATGCGTTCCGCATCATGTTGTGTGGTAACAGATCCTTCAACAAGGGAAATATCATAGGGACCTTTTGCAACGGCCCTGGTTGCCTCAGGAAAATATGCGATTTCAACTTTGTCTACCACTGCAAGCAGTTCATCTTCGCAGTCCAGGAGGCTTAACTGGCAGCCATCGCACGATGCAAATTTCCAGACAGCAAGTTTTGGTTTTCGTTTTATACTCATATCATAATTATTTTAGCCACGAATTAACGCGAATAGGCATGAATGAAAAGAAAGACAAAACACAAAAAGTTTCGTGTTTATTTGTGGCACTATATCTCTCTCTTTCCCAAAAGTTCTTTAATGTGTTCGTAACAAAACACAGGCCCATCCTTGCACACGAATTTGGGGCCAAACTGACAGTGACCACAAAGACAAATTCCGCATTTCATATTACGTTCCATGGAAACAAAGATGTTTTCATTTTTAACGCCACGACTTTGCAGTTCCTTTAACGTGTAACGCATCATGACCTCAGGACCGCAGATCATTACTACGGTATGCAATGGATCAAATTGTATTCTGGGTATAAGCGTGGTAACGACACCGACATTACCGCGCCAATCCCCGGTGGCGCTATCGACGATAACCTTTACTTCCAGATCAAAACGCCCGCGCCATTGTTCTAATTCCTTTTTATAGAGTAAATCTTCAGGAGTTCTAGCGCCATAAAGCAGGATAATCTTGCCATATTTATCCCTGTGTGAAATGAAAGAGTAGAGCACCGGCCGCAGCGGAGCCAATCCAATTCCTCCAGCCACAAGTATAACATCATTTCCAACGGATTCTTCAACTGGCCAGCGGCTTCCAAACGGGCCCCGAACACCCAGAACGTCTCCACTTTTAAGTTTAAGCAAAGCTTTCGTTACGGTTCCCACCGAGCGTGCCGTGTGTTTAAGGATTTTTGGTGTTTTCGGATCACCACTGATAGAAATTGGCACTTCACCCACTCCAAATACGTATACCATATTGAACTGACCCGAAGAAAATGGGAATCCATCAGCCCCATTCGTTGATTCGAGTTCAATGGTATACGTATCATGCGTTTCTTTCAACATTCGATGAATGCGAAAGGGTTTCGGAATCATTGAATCGGTGATAATGGAATCCATGGTTTATCCTTCAATCAATGAATACCGTAGACATCCAGGAGCTGTAATCGTGTTGCCTCAAGCCTCTGGGTAATAACATGGGCGAAACGCTTCAACAATTCATAACCGAGGTCGTGATCCTCTTCACATTTGTCGCGCAGGCATTTCGCATCAAGTGCGATGGCATTCGTGGGTTCGATGGCCCTCGCATCGTAGTGCCAATGATATGGCGGAATAAGCCATGACCAGCCAAGCACGTCGCCTTCTCCGATTGTTTGAATGGTAATAGGTCCACGGTCGGAAGTAAATATTTCCAACGCTACTTTACCCTGATGAATGATGTAAAAGTTGGTGGCTTCTTCACCCTCATGGAGGATATACTGTTCAGCATCAAAGCTCACATTCGATGCACAGCCAACAATAATGTTGAGATGGCGCGGATCAAGGCCTTTTAAAAAAGGATGTTCTGCCAGATAAGGTTCAAGTGTTTGCATGGACGTCCTCCTTTACTATGGTTTTCTGTTTTTCGATAACAGTTTCACTTTCGCGAATTGCATGGACTTCTTCGGTAATATCGATCGCTACAGGGCACCAGGTTATGCAACGCCCACAACCAACACAACCGGATGTGCCGAATTGATCGATCCAGGTGGCAAGTTTATGTGTTATCCAATGGCGGTAACGCGATTTTGTTGAGGCTCGAACGCTTCCGCCGTGAATATATGAGAAATCCATGGTAAAGCAAGAATCCAATTTCCTCCATCGCTCGGCATGTTCACCCGTCAGGTCAGTTACGTCCTCTACAGTCGTGCAAAAACAGGTTGGACATACCATAGTACAGTTGGCACAGGTCAGACAACGTTCTGCGACGTTATTCCAACGGGGGTGTTCATAATTCCTGTAGAATAAGTCTTTGATATTGGCAGTATCCATGCTGCGACCCATTTGTTCCGCTGTTTTTTTCAGGACACCATCAGCGACACTCTTTTCCTTTTCACTCGCTTCTTTATGTGGAATTAACCGGAGAATTTTTGCACCCAGTTCAGTGCCTGTTTCTACTAAAAAAAAGTGGTTTTTGCCTTCTAAAATCTCGGTCATGGCAAGATCGAAACCAAAGATTGCTTTTGGACCTGTGTTCATCGATACACAGAAACACGTCCCTCCGGCTTTTCCACAATTAACGGCTACGATAAAGGTGTCTTCGCGTCGTGATTTATAATGCCGGTCAATATACTGACCGTTCATAAAGACCTTGTCCTGGATTGAAATGGCATGTATGTCACATGAACGTACACCAACAAAGGCAAATTTCCGGGCAGCTTCATTCTCTGTTGCAATTTGAAAGGAACCACCGTTGCGTTTGATCTTCCACAGGCGTAATTCAGAGGAAAGCAAATACTTTTTCCATGAGTGTGGACCAACATTATAACCAAAGAGCGCCTTATCATTTCGCTTTTTGAGGCGATAGGCACCGCCATCCTGTTCATCTGTCCATCCGATAGGCAGGTTTGCAGTAGAGTTCAGTTCGTCGTATATGATAGCGCCCTCTCCAAGAGTGGGGCCAATAACCTGATAGCCTCTTTTACGCAAAACATCAATTAGTGTTTGAAGATGATCATTCTCTAAAATGGCTATATTCATTGTATCCTTTTCTTGCGTATTTTTTTCAATGTAGCGCGAACTTCAGTTCGCTCACATCCTAGCAAACTAAAGTTCGCAATTCAACTTAGAAATTCCTGTACATGAAATTAAAAGAATGTAAAGCTATCCTCATTATTTTGGCATTATTTTTAACCAGTCATCCATGGTAAGCACAGGCACTATCTTCCCTGTCTGGCTTGGTACGAGCGGAAGAAAGAATTCGACTGCTGCGCTATAGTCATTTGCCTCAAAGATGATGAAATAGTCATGTTCTGTAACCGTAACGTACGCGCCGAGTATCCTGATCCCCTTTTCTTCGGCCTTTTTTCTCCCTTCCCAGAACCTATTGAGCATTCTTGCGCCGTCTCCGCTCCTGCCCGGACAATTTTCAGCGGTATGTGTCCAGTGAGCTACATATAATGTTTTTTTGTTCTCCGCACCGATTGCCCACCCTGATTCTTTTTCACTGCCTTCTGCATACAGCTTTGAACCAGAAATTACTAAGGTTACAAATAAGACAAAAACGCCAACTATTCCAACCATGCGATACTTCATGCAATTTTTTCTCCCTATATTTGTTTAGTATTAACAGATTCTCGGCAGTTGATCACCCACAAGCATATCAATAACCCTTGTCCCGCCAATTACGGTTTTGAGACATACCTTACCAACTGGTTCAGGAACAACCTCGCCGACAATTGCGGCGTCCTTCCCTAAAATGTCTTCCTTGAGTATTCCGCATACCTTATCAGCATCACATGAAGAAACAACGATTACAACCTTTCCTTCGTTTGCTATATAAAGAGGGTCGTAGCCGAGTATCTCGCATAGCGCCCTCACTCCGTCGTTGATTGGAATCGTGTGTTCTTCAAATACAATACCATATTTTTGTGCGTTTACAATCTCATTTAGGGTAGTTGCGAGTCCTCCCCTTGTGGGGTCCCTCATAAATTTTATGTGAACGCCGGAGGCAAGTAATTTCTTAATCATGCTGGATAGGGGGGAGCAATCACTCTTTATGGATGGTGTAAAACCCAGAGATTCCCTTTCTGAAAGCACGGCCATTCCATGATCGCCAATGGTGCCGCTGATGATTATCTTATCACCTGGTTCTATCGCGGAGATTGAGAGGTTTATTTCATCGTTTACAACGCCTATACCGCAGGTATTGATATAAAGGCCATCAACACTGCCTCTTTCAACGACCTTTGTATCTCCAGTTACAATCTCAACGCTGGCAAGCGCGGCTGCCTCTTTCATAGAGTTTACAACCTTCTCAAGAAGCGATAACTCAAACCCTTCTTCTATGATAAAACCGGCAGAGAGGAACATTGGCTCTGCACCCACGACAGCAATGTCGTTTATAGTACCGTTTACTGCAAGCGTTCCAATATCGCCGCCTGGGAAAAATAGGGGCTTGACCACGAATGAGTCTGTTGTAAACGCTATTCTCATACCATGTATATCTAAAATTGCGGAATCACCTAACTGAGAAAGCGCCTTGTTGTTGAAGCGTGGCAAAAAGAGTTGTTTTACCAGATCATGGGTTAATTTTCCGCCACTGCCATGAGCAAGAGTTATTTTGTCATTTTTCATATATGATTTGTTTTGCCCCTGATTTGCACAGATCAGTTTTCACCGTATTTATACCATGCTGCGCATGTTCCCTCACTGGAGACCATACACGCACCGACAGGATGCTCAGGATTACAAACCTTTCCGAAAAGTTTGCAATCCGCTGGTAATTTTACTCCTCTGAGAATATCTCCGCAAATGCAGCCGTTGGTTGCGGATTGTGTCCCCGACTGAATCGGGGATCGGATTTCGGAATTAATCTGAAATCCAAAATCTGAAATCTGAAATACAGTACGGGCATCAAATCTTTCATAATGACTTCTCAATTTAAGTCCGCTTCCGGGGATGATTCCAAGTCCCCTCCACTCTGCATCGCATGGCTCAAATACCCTGTCCAATAACGCTAAAGCCGTTGGGTTTCCATTGCATTTCGCCACCCTGGAGTACTGAATCCTGACGCTGGACTCCTTTCTCGTGATTTGTTCAAGTAACATGTAAATGCCTTGTAAGATATCGAGCGGCTCAAAGCCGGCGATAACGCATGGAATATGAAAATCCCTTGCGATAAATTCATAAGGTTTTGATCCTATAATGGTGCTCACATGTGCGGGACACAAAAAGCCATCTAAATTTAACTCTTTATCCCTCAGTAAAGCTTCCATTACCGGCGGCATTACTTTATGAGAAGTTAGCACAAAGTAATTTGTCAAATTCCTCTTCTCTGCCTCAATCATAGAAGCGGCAATCGTCGGAGTGGTTGTTTCGAAACCAATGCCCAGGAATACGACCTTTTTCCCGGCATTATTTTTAGCTACTTCCAGCGCATCGAGAGTTGAGTATACAACAATAACGGAAGCGCCTCTTGCCTTTTCCCTTTCGAGGCTTGAGGTAGAACCCGGCGCACGAAACAAATCGCCGAATGTGGTTATCAGTACTTCTTGAGAATACTTTTGCGATATGGCAATAGCGGTGTCTATATAGCTGGTAGGCGTAACACAAACAGGGCATCCGGGCCCTGATAACAATCGTATATTTGATGGAAGCAGCTTTTTCAGCCCATAACGGTATATGTTCATGGTATGACTGCCGCATACCTCCATAAGGGTAATCGTATCGCGTTCCCTGACAAGGTCGGCGATTTTTCTGGACAGGTTGATTGCTATAGTTCCATTCCTGAACTCATCAATGTATTTCATAAAAATACCGCCGTTTAAGTATAAGGTAATCTTGTATGATTTTACTTTAATTACTAAGCAATTCAAGACAATTTACAGTTGTTTGTTTCAATGTATTTATATATAGTTTGGATAATATTGGATAATATCGGTCATCTAAATGGTTACGTAGCATTCTTAAAATTTTGACCAAAATAGTTGGGTATGAATTAATTTTTACAACAAAAGGAGGGAGGTCTATATGAGCAAAAATTTATATGCAATTGTAGACGGTGAAGTGCATTCTTTCAATTGTTACAAAGATTACAGCGAATTGGATGCGCTTGTTGCCTATGCCAATACGGAGGAACAGGCAATGGAGTTGGCAACCATGTATGAGCACGGAGACATTGATACGAGTGTTTTTCGCTGCGAGAAATGCGGTGGAACCCATGAGGTGTTACAGGAAAGCGGGGAATAACTCGATGGTTGAGAAAATTTGTATGGTTTTGGCAATCATATTGATATATGGTGAAATTGAAAATATCGTTTCTTGTTGCCATATTACTGGTTTGCAATCATTGTGTCTTGCCAATAACCCAAACCTTAAAGTAACCCTATGTTTTATAGATTGTTCAATATTCGCAATGTTTCCAGTGCCTCTTTTTCATCCAGTATCTGAATGGCATAACCGGCATGGACGATTACATAATCCCCAATTTTTGCATTTTCTAGCAGGAGAAGTCCAATCTCGCGTTGCAGGTTACCGAGCTCGGCTATGCCTTTGGTTCCTTCAATTTTAATAAGTTTCATAGGAACGGCTAAGCACATGTTTTGGCCCTTTCGCTGGCAATAACGGCCTGTCCTAACGATATCCCACCATCGTTGCATGGGACTTTTTGATGAATGTATACTGTAAAGCCATTTGACGTGAGCTTATGTATAGAACGACTCAGGAGAAAATTATTCTGGAATACACCGCCTGACAGCACAACGTCATGAAGACCCACGATATCACGAAGCATTATACATACCTGAGCAACCATTTCAACTATAGAATTATGGAATCGCGCGGAAATGACGGGATTTGCGGTCCTGTGTTGCAGGTCTTCCATTATGTGTTTTATGACCGTCTGCCATTGAATGATGAAGGACACGCGGCAGCGCGTCCCTACATTAGAATTAATATCAAACGGATAATTTCCAGTTTCATATTCATCGGCGATGGATTCGAGTTTTACAGCAGCCTGACCTTCATAGTTGACAGAATGCTCCAAACCAAGTAAAGAAGCCACACCATCGAATAATCTGCCCACACTTGATGTCAGGGGACAATGAATGCGCTGTGAAAGCATTTTGAGAAGAACTTTTATTTTCGGGTGGTCTACTATAGTATTAGTTTTTCCTGTAAAATAAGGGATAAGAGGCGTAATAATCGGAGGAACATCATTACCATATATCTGATACAGATAAGAAATTGCCATCCGCCACGGCTCTTTGATTGCCTGCTCTCCACCGGGCATAGGCACATAATCAAGATGGCCAGTCCGTTCATATCCGGAAAGGTCGGCAACAAGAAATTCACCACCCCAGAAATTACCGTCATCCCCGTAACCCAGACCATCAAAGACAACACCAATTACCTTATGGGCAATACCGTTCTCTGCCATGCAGCTTACAATATGGGCGTGATGATGTTGTACACCTATTTTAGAGAGAGTGTCTTTCTGCGCAAGGGCGTATTTGGTGGAAAGGTATTCCGGATGAAGGTCGTATGCTATCACCTCCGGCTCAAGGGAAAAAAGCCTTTTATAATGTTCAATGGCCGCCTCATACGAATGCAGCGTTTCGGTATTTTCCAGATCCCCTATATGATGACTTAAAAAGGCATGATTCCCGCGTGCCAGACAAAATGTATTCTTGAGAAATGCACCACATGCCAGGATAGTATTTTTAAAGGTGTACCGAAGCTTCAGCGGGAATGGCGCATATCCTCTTGATCTGCGGATGATCATTTCTTTGTTTTCAATCACCTTCATGACCGAGTCATCACACCGCATAAAGATTTCACGCTCATGTACAAGGAAATAGTCTGCAATGCCTTTGAGTTTTTCGAGAGATTCGGTGTCTTTATAAGCAATAGGCTCGTCGCTTACATTGCCGCTGGTCATCACAAGCGGGAGTCCTGATTCTTTTATTATCAGGTAATGAAGGGGAGAATAGGGGAGCATCACCCCCAGATGTTGATTATCAGGGGCTATATCGGGTGGAACGGTGCAATCGTTCCTTTTTCTTAACAATACAATCGGCCTATGGATGGACAATAAAAGAGTCTCTTCTTTAGCATTCATGTAACAGAACTGTTTTATCGTCTCAATATCTTCCATCATCACGGCAAACGGTTTATCCTCCCTGTATTTTCTCTTTCTCAAACGGGAAACGGCATTGACATTCATCGCATCACAGGCGAGGTGGTAACCGCCGAGTCCTTTTATAGCAATTATATTGCCTGTACTGAGTAATGTGCAAATCGTGGAAATGGGATCGTGCGTTTGGACTTCAGAACCGTCATTCCTGAGTACCGTTAACTTTGGGCCGCACACAGGACAGGCATTAGGCTGTGCATGGAATCGCCTGTCTGAGGGGTCATGGTATTCCTTGCTGCAATTGGCGCACATGGTGAAACCCGACATGGTGGTATGGATTCTATCGTAGGGTATATCCTTGATAATGGTAAAACGAGGGCCACAATTGGTGCAGTTGATAAACGGATAGCGATAACGGAGGTTTTTGGGATTGAACAATTCTGCCAGGCAATCATTACATATTGCAAGGTCAGGAGAAATTATAGCAGTTTTACTATCTTTTGTAACGCTTTCTTCAATGACGAAGTCTTCGTAACCTTTAAAAGGAAGGGTAGAAAAATGGACATCTTCAATAACGGCGTGCGGGGGAGATGCGTTTTTCAGGTGATCAAGAAATTCGTTGATATCGGCTTTCCTGCCTTCTATGTCGATTAAAACGCCATCCGTATCGTTTTGTACGAAACCCGACAGGGAATGCCTTTTGGCGAGATTATAAATGAAAGGGCGAAATCCCACCCCTTGTACAAGTCCTCTGGCAGTAATTTGCACTCTTTCCGGCATGATACTTCCGTTTCTTATTTGACAACCTCATCATAGCAAGAGCCCAATACCTGCAACAAATGGCGGGAGCGTGTGGGAATCGAACCCACCTATCCCGCCATAGGCGGGACAGACCGGATTTGAAGTCCGTCGCCGACACCAGCCGACATGCACTCCCGTCTAGGTTTAAAGACACTTTTCAGACCAAAACGACGTTTAAAACGGATTTTGATTTGGGCTGGATACCTGAGTATCTTTTGTTTTGATAGCTGAAGATATACTTTCAGGTATCAACACACCAGCAGAGAAAAGCGCTTTAAATGCATCTTCAACAGTAAGATCGGTTTCTGTCACATCGTTTTCATCAATGAATATTAAAAATCCTGTAGTTGGATTCGGTATTGTTGGAATAAATACACTGATTTTTTTCCTGCCTCCATGATTTGAAACGCCAGTAACAAAACCCATGGATTTTGCGCCTTCTTTTGGGAAATCAACGAGAACCACGCGTTTAAATGCCTGTTTGCCTGGCAAGCTTATAGAGTGGATTATTTGTTTTACGGAAGAATATATGCTTTTAATGATAGGGGTTTTTGTTAACAGGTTTTCAAAATAGGTGATGATGGACTTACCGACGACATTAGCGGCAAAGATACCAATAAAATACAATGAAATAAAGGTAAGGATAAGGCCGAGAAACGTGATAATAAATTCATCGAGAGAAGATTTCGGTAAGGCGGCAACACCGTAAAATTGCAATATCTTTTTAATAACCGGCGAAAGCGTGCCTCCAACGAATCCAAAGAGAAACTTTACAACAAAAAAAGTTACATAAACCGGCAGGATTAACAATAAACCCGTCAACATCCTTCTTCTGACGTCTTTTTTAAATTGTGCAATCATTCCCAATTGTTTTTCTTCCATAGTTTACCTATAAAACTCAAAAGTGACTGGATTTCCACACAAAGGCAATAATGCCTGTAAATATAAAGTTGAAGTCGGCAATAGTCTCGAGCAATAAACCTTCAGATACAATTCGTTTTTGAAATAAATATTGATAACCGAAGGCATAAGCAACACAGGGGAGTAAATAATACCCTAAGGTAGTAGTCCACCCAACAAGTGAGCTAACAAAGAGGAGAACAGCGGCTGACGCCGTTAGGATAATAAGAATCGTTTTTGTTCTTTCTTTTCCGATGGCAATGGGAATTGTTTCCTTTCCCAGGATACGATCGCCCTGAATATCGCGAATATCAAGAACTACAGCCCTGATAAATGCAATGCTGAATGCAAATGCTATTGCAATGGCAAAAGACGGGATAAAGCTTTTTCTTGTCCCAAGGAAAGGTATGAGCGCTGTGCTAACGGCCCACGCAATGCTATAAAAAATCTCTTTTGATCCCGGTATTTGTTCAAGACTCCTGTAACGGATAATTTTAGACAAACTCTTTGGTATTATTTCTAATCGATAAAAAATGCCAAAGAGGCTTGCAAGAAAAATACAGAAAAAAATGGACTTACTCAGAATAAATCCCAGAACAAAAGAAGCAACTGCCCCGGCAGTGCCGAGACCGACAAAGAGGTGTTGTTTCCTTTCATAGAATTTTGCCCTTGCAGGTTCATTGAGAGCCACGGCTTCTTTGTTGGCAAAGTGATTCAGCACTTGCATGGAGAATATGAAGAGCGCCGCAATCAGGCAAAAGCTCAATCGAGGCTGAATACCAAGTAACACAGCGCTTGCGTAACTCATACTTGCAGCGCCCAGCCCAACGTACGTACAGCTTCCAATAAAAAAACTGGCAATGCTTTTTAGTCCAAATAAAAATTTTCCGTATCTGTTGACCTTGTATGAACGTATCTTCTCAACAACTCTTTTAATCATCCAGTTTGGGGTTGAAGCGCCTGCAGTCACGCCGACGGTGTTAAAATCCTTGAACTTGCTGAGGTCCAACTCGGCATCGGTTTCGACGTGAAAAGTGGGTGTTCCCTGGGATTCGCATATTTTAACGAGTCGGGTGGTATTGGCGCTTCCCCTCCCGCCAACGACAATCATGGCGTCAACGGTTTTACTGAGGCTGATGATTTCATCCTGTCGTTTGTAAGTTGAACTGCAGATTGTTTCAAAAGATTCACAGTTTGAATATCGTCTTTTAAGTCGATCGATAGCCTCTTTAAACATGCGCCTGTCTTGGGTTGTTTGCGCAACGATGCACACCTTGTCCATTGGCGGCAGATGTTCAATTTCATTCAATTCCTGTACGACATGGCCTTTGCCTTCTGCGTATCCCAGTAAACCTATAACCTCTGCATGACCTTTATCACCGACTATCACGGTTGAATAACCCTGTGCTGCATATTTTTTGATGATAGATTGAACTCTCATTACGTGGGGGCAGGTAGCGTCACAGACCTTTGCGCCCAAATCTTCGATTTCTTTTCTACGGGTAGGCGTAATTCCGTGCGCCCTGATGACAACCGTACTTTTGGAAAGGTTTGTCTGGCCGCTAACGACATGAATGGCTCTTTTTTCCAGATATTCAAGCACCTGAGGATTATGAATCAGAGGGCCGTCGGTATAAACTTTGCCGTCGCTTTTTTCATTTGCAGCATCCAAAAGGATGTCCATCGCACGTCGTACGCCCATGCAGAATCCAGCAGTTTTAGCGACTATTACCCTCAATTTATTACCTCGGATTATTTATTGAGAATGAAACACTTGTATCCAATATGACTTGATTCCCTTCCGTGAACCAGCAAGCGTGTATAGACAGGAGTTGTTCCATATCGGCAAATAATTGTTGGCTGCGATTTGCGATGTTCGACATGAAAGACGTGCCTTTACTTTAACCTATCTCTGTAGAAGGAAGGAAAACTATATTAGAATTTCGTGAATTCTATCAGGTATGACGGGGTATGTCAATATTTTAATATCAATGAAAGTGTAAATCGTAATGGGTTTTTGCTTGCTATATAATTACGTGTTTTTCTATAATAACCAAATTATAAAAATTATGCACAAAAACAAAATCCTGGTTTCTATACCTGTTTTCAATGAAGCGGAAGTGCGTGATATTATCCAAAGGGTTAATAACTTTCACCTGGATATACTAGTCATAGATGATGGCTCGACCGATGGTCTCCACAAAGAATTGATAAATTTTAGGAATATACGCGTAATCACACATCCAAGAAATCTTGGTTATGGCAAGACAATTATAGATGCATTCACATTTGCAATTGAAAATGGATATGATTACCTGTTAACAATTGATAGCGACGGGCAACATGAGCCTGAAGAAATTTCGCTATTTTTGAAAGAAATTCCATTTTATGACTGTGATATTCTATCGGGTTCCCGATACTATTTTCCTGCAAGGCCGGACAATGGATTTCCACAGGAACGATATCTCATTAATAAAGAGATTACAAGCATTATAAATAAGATTACGGGATTTAACGTAACGGACGCATTTTGTGGTTTTAAGGCATATAAGGTTGAAAAATTGAAGCTGATGCACCTGACTGAGCATGGATATGGGATGCCGTTGCAAGTGTGGATACAGGCGTGGAAGTTGGGCTTGCGGGTGAGAGAGATACCTGTTAAACTTATCTACAAAGACCTCTCGAAACAATTTTTAGGCATTTTAAAAAATCCTGTTACGAGGTTAAATTATTATAAAAATATCATAGAGAAAGAAATTACTGATACCGTACAAAACGACATAGCCGTCCGAAAAACAAGAAAGTTGTATTATAATACTTAATCAGGTTTGTAAACTTACACGACGATCTTTTGTAAAAAATATGCTCCATAATTCCCTTTATATACACATCCCATTCTGTGCCAGAAAGTGCCGCTATTGCGATTTCAATTCGATTGTCTCGGAATCAAAGACCATAGACCGTTACGTCCACGCCATAGAGAAGGAGGTACGTGTCTTAAAAGGCCGATATGTATTCAACACGGTCTATATAGGCGGGGGAACGCCAAGTATATTATCTGAAGTTCAATTGGAAAAACTACTTCAAAGCGTTATCCGTCACATTCCATCTTCTGAGATACGGGAGTATACAGTTGAAGCAAATCCCGGCACACTGACTGTGAACAAAATCGGATTGTTAAAGGAATACCTGGTAAATCGCATAAGCCTGGGAGTGCAATCATTTCAGGACAGGCAATTACAATTTCTTGGGCGTATTCATTCAAGCAATGACGCCAAAAACGCCTTTGATTCATTGAGAATAGCAGGTTTTAGAAATATTAATATCGATTTAATATTTGGATGTTCTGAACAGTCTGTCGAAGATTGGGAAAAAGACTTAAAAACTGTAGTCGAGTTGAATCCTGAGCACATATCGACATATGCCCTTACGTATGAAGAGGGAACATCGCTTACAAGGGATTTGGATGACTCAGTTATCCATAAATTGGACGAGGGGGTCGAATTGGAGATGTACAAAACGGCAATCCGTTATTTAACGCGTAGCGGCTATAGTCACTATGAAATTTCGAATTTTGCAAAATATGGGTACGAGTGTGCTCACAATCACGTTTACTGGAACAATATGGGTTATGTGGGAGTAGGGGCGGGGGCATTTTCTTTTATTGATGGTGTGAGGACTTCAAATGAGAAAGACATAGGTAAATATATCGATGGGATAAACGAAAATAAAAATGTAAAGTCTTTTCGTGAAAATTTGCAGATCAATCAATTTGCATCTGAAACCGTTATTATGTCTTTACGTCTCCGTCAGGGAATATCAAATGTCGATTTTTATGAACGATTCGGTTATAAAATAGAGGACCAATTTAGAGAGCAGATAAACAGATTAGCAAAAGATGGTTTGATTAGTTATGCGGATGAAAGATTAAAACTCACGGAAAAAGGATTGTTTGTCGCAGACACTGTGATGACAGAATTTATATAATATTTGTTTTGTTACTTTTATTGAGGAGTTATTAAATTGTTAAGCGCTACAGAAATAAAAAGGGGTACGGTGATAAAAATGGACGGTGAATTGTATTTGGTGGTTGATTATCAACACGTGACACCGGGAAATTGGCGTGGTATGGTACAGGCAAAACTGAAAAGTATGAAACAGGGAAGTATCGTCCAAAAACGATTCCGGTCTACGGATAAACTAGAAGATGTATTCCTGGAGCATCGCACGATGGAGTATCTTTATAAGGAGGGGGAGAATTATTGCTTCATGGATACAGAAAATTACGAGCAAGTATTATTGCCTAAAGAGGCGATTGAAGATGCCATTCCTTATATGACGTTAAACAGCCAGGCAAAGATAGCTTTTTATGAGGGCAAGGCGCTTTCAGTGGAACTTCCAACGTCAGTTTCTTTGAAAATTGTTGAAACAGATCCTGGGATGAAGGGCGACACCGTAGTGAATGTTTATAAGCCTGCAAAACTAGAGACAGGGCTCGTTGTAAAGGTTCCTCTGTTCATCAATAATGGTGAAGTAATCAAGGTGGATACAAGAACTGGTGAATTCCTTGGAAGGGAATAGACTGAGATGGGCATAGAGGAATCTATTAAAATCTACGGTGCAAAGATAGATGAATTGTTGAAGGAGATCATCCCGCCTCATAGAAATGATTATTTAAGTGAGCCAATATGGCATCACCTGCATACGGGAGGTAAAAGAGTAAGGCCTGCGATATGTTTAATTACCTGTGAGGCATTGGGAGGAAATACTAATGAGGCGATACATTTTGCCCTTGCTATAGAGATTATGCATAACATGTTCCTCATGCATGACGATATTGAGGATGGCGACACGATAAGACGAGATCAGCCTACGGTATGGGTAAAATTTGGGATAGCCAATGCAATTAATGCAGGCGACTATCTTCTTGCGTGCGCCTACAAAAGTGTGTTAGCAAGCCCTGTTTCATTAGAAAAGAAGATGCATTTACTCCAGATATTTACGTTAACTTACGAAAAAACTGTTGAAGGCCAGGCGCTTGACATCAACGCAAGGGCAGCGGAAGATTTTTCAGTAGATAAATATATGGCGATGGTTGAACTTAAAACCGGATACTATCTTGCATGCGGTATGGTCGGTGGTGCCGTTGTATCCGGTATTTCCGAAAAGGTCGTAGAAAAGATATGGACGCTTGGGAAAACGATGGGTCCGGCATTTCAGATTCGTGATGATTTAATCGACTTAACACACGGCAAGGGACGCGGGGGGGTAATAGGTTCCGATGTGAAGGAAGGCAAGGCAAGTTTTCTCTATTCGTATGCATTACAGGTCGCTTCTGCCGATGATAAGAAACACTTGCGTGACATTATGTTAAAACCAAGGGATGAGACAACCGATAACGATATAAAATGGGTGCTGGAGATATACAAAAAATATAATGCGATAAAATATGCTCAGAACTATGCAGAGGATTTGGTAAAACAAGCTTATAAGACAATAGACGAGATTCCGGTAGAAGACAAAACGGTGTTTAAAGAAATTGCTTCTTTCATGGCCAAGCGTATGTCCTAAGCAGAACGAGCCGGAAGAGACGAAATCCGAAACAGTTTCAAATGGGTCAGACTCAAAATATGAAGCATTTTTGGCATTCATACCTTTGAATTTTGGATTTGTTTCGGATTTCGAGATTTGAATTTACTAAGGGATTGACAATAAATAACATGAACTGCTTCATGTTGCTGCGCCATCAGGGCTAAAGCCCTGGTAGGACGTGTACCCACTAACCCCAGCCTTAAGGCTGGGGTTGGTGACGGTTCTTATCCGCATGGGGCTTTAGCCCTGACAGTGCCTGATATTCAAAGTGCCGGACAACAAACTTGCTCAGATTATTTGTTGTCAATCCCTAGCGCAGCATAGCCGCAACCAAAGCCCCTCTCTTTCCCCCCTTGCGAATGGGAGAAAGATGGGGTGTTAAAAAAACTTATAAAAAAGGAAGTTTTTACACAGTAACACTATTAAGAATGAATTTATAAAAATTTTTGCTGGAGAATAAAAGATAATGAAAATGACAGGGAAAAACTTACAGATACTAACAATAACCGGTGTCGTGTTATTCGGTTCTGTATACGGATGTGGCAAAAAAGAGGTATCTGAAAGTGTAAGTAAGACTGAAGAAGCTGCAACGGGAGAGACATCGCTTGACCAGGAAGTGAAAAAAGAGGTAAAACTTCCGGAAAAAATGTCAGCTTCAGAGTATTATAATTACGGATTGGAACATATTAAAAAAGGCGGCTTCGACGAAGCAATTGCGGCATGGGAGAGGGCGCTGGAACTTGAACCTACAATGACTAATGCCTATGAAAAGCTTGCAAAGGCATATTACACACAGGGTAAATTTACTAAAGCCGGAGAGATTTACAGAAAAGAACTGACGTTAAAGCCAGACGACCCTATGATATATTTTAGTTTGGGTGTTGTTTATCGTATGAATGAACAATTGGAAGACGCAGTCAAGATGCAGACGCAATCCCTATCTTTGAATCCCAAGCTTGCTTCTGCCTACAATGAGCTTGGATTAACGTACTGTAAACAGAAGAAACTGGACGAGGCTATCGCCGCGCATAAAACGGCATTAGAATTAGACCCCAAATTAGGTACAGCCCATAATTATTTAGGTGTGGTTTATTTGTTAAAGGGGATGAGCATCGAGGCAGAGGCAGAATTTAATGAATTCAAGAAATACGAAGCGGAAAAAAAGATGTACCCATCGCACGGCGGAGCGCCGTCACACTAGTATAGCGTTTCATTAAAATCTAGACAATAATAAACGTATTTGTTATAATTCTTGCCAAAAACTTCGAAAGGAGAGATAGTGGCAAGAAAAACAAAGAGAAGTATCTTATTTCTTAAGGACG
>Ga0233425_10002515_pt1 | contig 35743 bp, 34 predicted proteins | sample Watercolumn_Towu_2_FD_181712 | JGI IMG/M metagenome (GOLD analysis project Ga0233425, IMG submission 181712) | Freshwater microbial communities from Lake Towuti, South Sulawesi, Indonesia - Watercolumn_Towuti2014_140_MG | ecosystem: Environmental > Aquatic > Freshwater > Lake | place...
GGTTCTCACGCCATTTCGATGGCTCAAGGAGTTCCGTATCTGGTCGCCATGGCAGTGGCTGGACTGATCGGCGCCGTCATGTGGTGGTACACCAACCACAAGACGCAGATCAAAAGCGCAAGCCAGACAACCGCTCCACCGCCCACACCCAAAACGCCAGACGGCAAGCTGTCACGTGAGGAGTTCGTGGCCAGGCTGGCACGGGCGCTCGGGTTTCAAGGCATCGACGAAGGTGCCGCGGCAAACAGCATCCACATGATGCAACTCAACGTCATCGCGACAGCGGAATTCAAGATGATGTTCTTCTCCACCGTGAAACCCACGGTCGGCGAACTCATCGACAACCTCTACCGACAATACTTGCGCCAGGACAGCAAGTGAAGGAGGACAGATGTCCATTCGCGCTCCGCCTAAATAAAGGCGGGCAGTGAGGAGGACGAAACACCATCGACCGCCAAACTGCTTTGTGTCTAATGACTTAGATATAGAGCAGTGTGGTCGGTGGTTTTTTGTTTTATTAAAAATATGCAATTTATCCACATTTTATCCACTAAAACTACATTCTGCAATTTGGAGTTGGGAATAAAAAGTTGTATATTAATTATTCCGGAACAAAACCCACCTCCGTGGACAGCAGCATCCCACGTTAATCCTCGTCTCCTATTTAGCCCAGCTAGATATGGAGATTTTTTAACTCAAAACTATGAAAATAACCAATTATGGCGGAGGTGCCAAGTAGATCCCGCCCGATACAAATTCTCCGGAAGGCATTTTGAAATTAATAAATACATATGCAGAACATATTGGAGAAATTATATTCTGAAATCTTATCAGAGAATATAAGTGAAGATGAACAGTTTGAAGCCTATCATAATTTATTAGGCTTCTACTGGGAAATAATTAAGAAGGAAGACAAATTTAGGTGCAAATAATATGCGCAAGCAGCAGATCCAATCAATTAACTTGATGGATTTGGAAAAAGGTGTGGTCACAAAATTTGGTAGCAGTAAGCGTATTTCCACGGTACTGAAAAACACTTTGGATGAAAGCAGAAACTACCTTTCCCCTTTGGCCACCCTCTGCTTTGTTTTGGCCTGTGGCGTAAAAAACGGAATCATCATAGACAAGGAAGAACTGAAAAAAATAATAGACGGCGGAAAAATTGAACTGAATATTAGCTATGTTGAATACAACATTTTGTTATCATACAAAAAATATTTGGATCAAATTGGTTTTGAAATTCCAAAGCCCAATAGATCTATGCCACTTAAAGTCGATACGACCAAAATGGCCGCACGATCGACCAAAACTACAAGAAAGCGGGTGATAAAAAAGAAATCTGCGGATAAACAGTTGAAATTCGGTTTTTAAAAAATGAATCACAACCTATAATAATATTCTCGAACCACTTCGAGATATTAAATAACTAAAAAATATGGCTAACAATAGACCATGTTATGTTTGGTGTCGGGTATCCTCGCGCGAACAAGAAGAAGGCTACTCCCTCAAAGCCCAACAAGATATAATCGACGAATACTTAAAGGCAAACTCCATGACGGCCAGTAAAAAATTTGTTGTCCAGGAATCGGCTGGCGTGTCGGGCGATCGTAAAAAATTCCAAGAAATGTTCAAAGAATTGAAAACTGATAAAACCTGTTTTGATTTGGTCGTACATAAAGCCGACCGTCTGGCTAGAAACTTAGATGATTCAGCGGCGATTAAAAATTGGTTAAATGCCGACGAAAGAAATACTTTACACGTTGTCCAGGACAGAATGATAATCAATAAGAATTCACCGTCAACGCTGAAACTACTTTTCAATATAAATTCCACAATGGCCAACTTCTACATTGATAATCTTAGTGAAGAAGTGAAAAAAGGAATGAATTCTAAAGCCGCTGCCGGTATTTATCCTGGCAAAGTACCACGTGGCTATAAAAACTGTCAGTCTGACGACAACAAAAGAAGTAAACGCTGGATTAAAACTGACGAAAAAGACGCGCCGCTGATTAAAGAAATGTTTGAAACCTACGCTACCGGCCTATACTCCCTAAGTGACCTTTCTAGAATGACCTATGACAAGGGATTAAGGACTAACGACAAAAAATGCGGGGAAAAAATGTTATTTGGCGGAAAACATATTGGAAAAGAAGTAATTAGAAAAATGCTAAGCAATGTTTTTTATACCGGAAAATTCTTCTGGAAAGGACAATTATATGACGGCAAGCACGAAGCATTGGTAAGTATGGGCATGTTTGATCATGTCCAACGATTACTTACAAAAAGACGAAACGGGGCAAAAGGAAGTAAGAAGAATCTACTGTTTAAAGGGCTAATTCGTTGCGGTGAATGCGGTCGTATGGTTGTTGGTGAAACCCAAGGACCTTATATTTATTACCGCTGTACGCTATGGGCGGTAGAAAACAATTTGTCATGTAGCCAAAAGAAATATATCCAAGAAGGCGCTATTGAAGATGAAATACTAAAACATCTTGGTGAATTCACGATGCCACCAGATTTATTAGCAAGTCTAAAAGAAGAACTGACCAAGAAGTATGATCAAACGATTGAAGCCAACCGAAAATTAATTACTGAATTGGAAAAACAAAAGGACGCATTGGAAACTAGGATCGAACAGCTGACAAATATGCGGGCTAATCGTGAACTGGATACCGAAGAATATATACGGTTAAAAGAAAAAAATAAAAAAGACCTGCTTACTTTGCAGGACCAGATTACTTCGCATCAACAGTTTGATATCAAAGCCTTTAAAAAATCTATTGATACGCTCGACGTTGCCAAGAATCCCAAGACTATGTGGTTTCGGTTCGATACCGAAGAAAAACGCAAATTGATGAATTATTTATTCTCGAACCTTTTGTTAAAAGACAAAACGCTAATGATTATGTGGAATAAACCCTTCGATTTACTGCTAAAATACAAGGTTTCCACGGATTCGTCGGGGTGACACGACTTGAACGTGCGACCTCCTGCTCCCAAAGCAGGCGCTCTAGCCAACTGAGCTACACCCCGATTTCAGTGCCGGGGGTGAGGATCGAACTCACGACGCAAGGCTCTTCAGGCCTTCGCTCTACCACTGAGCTACCCCGGCTTGTTTTTCCCGCCTTTTGTGGACCGGCGGGGATTCGAACCCCGGACCTCCGCGTTGCAAACGCGGCGCTCTACCAACTAAGCTACCGGCCCGAGTTTTTAAAACAAAAATAGTATATCAATTATTAACAAAAAAGTCAATCGGTGATATAATGGAAAATATAAAATTAATATTTTTATGTTTTTTCAATATCTGGCTCAACAAGAGCTAATTTACGTCGGCCAAATCATTTTATCTATTATTTTGGGCGCGATTCTAGGTATCCAGCGCGAACGCTGGGGCAAATGGGCGGGCCCGCGCACTTATGCCCTAGTCTGTGCCGGATCCACGCTTTTTACCCTGATATCCAAAAATTTCTTCCCCTCCTCCCCCGCCATAATCACTAGTGCGATTGTCAGTGGTATTGGTTTTTTGGGGGCAGGCACAATTTTGCATAAAGAAAACCGAGTGGAAGGCCTGACCACCGCCGCTGGGCTTTGGATGAGCGCGGCGATTGGTATGGCTATCGGGGTAGAACAATATATCCTGGGATCTATTATTACACTCATTATTCTTCTGGTCTTAATGATTAATGATAGGGGTCTTAAAAAAGAAAACTAAGATATTTAAAATCCCGATTTCAATCGGGATTTTTTATTTCTTCAAAAAAATATTTCCCAACCAAAAAAGCAAAATTACATATACCCAATCCAGATGAAATTTCTTTAACCAATAAAAAACATACAGCAACAAAACAAACGGATAGCCAATAATTACTAAGGGATTTTTAAAAATACGCCGATTGGCCAAATGTAGCAGGGCTTCAGCGTCACCATCAGATGGTATTGCATGCAAACCAACTGCCAATCCAAAATACAACCACGCCCACGGACGCCAATCATTAAGGGAAAAATTAAACTGCGCAAAAGCAAATAGCGCAAACAAAGAATTAGCAATTAAAGGACCAATACTTATTAAAAAACCTTGATAAAATTTGGTCGGTTCATCATGTACCACATAGCCGGCCGTACGACCAAATTGGAATAAACGCATCTTGTAGATGCGCACCCCAGCGGTAAGACAAAAAAAGGCGTGACCTAGTTCGTGCATTGCGACTCCAGGGGCGGTAAAAATTTGCCACAGATAATAAAAAAACATATTTTATAACAAAATTACTGCGGCCAATAGCCACCACAAAAAGCTTAAATCATTTTTAAAATAAGGCACGTCCACCAGGCCGTGAATTAAAAATATCAACAAACTAGATATCAGCGCTACTCCTAAAATTTTCTCCCTTTGATACTTATGCCAGGCGGTACATAACAGATAAATATAGATAGAAACGAAACCGATCATTGATAATAGCCCAGTTTCTGACCAAAAATTCAAAAAAATATTGTGGGGATAAATTAGTGGCTCAATTTTCTTAAAATTATTGACTGGTTTTTGCACTCTGTCAAACCAACTGCGCAGCCCAGCACCAAGGATAAAATTATCTGGATTTTTGGTAAGATGTTCCCAAGTATAACCCCAAATCACCACCCTATTTTGACCAGACTGATTTTGAAAAGCTAAATTCTGGCGCAAAGGGGTAGAAAGTAGAGCTAAAACTAATCCGCTTAGCACAACAATAGTGGCAATCTTTTTATACCCCAGCAGATAAATAGCCACTATCACAGATAACAAAATGGCTAATAGCGCCCCCTCAGAAAAAGATAAAATTATGGCTAATAGCGCCAATAAAATAATTGCCAAATATGCTGGTTTCTTCTTTTTGTCTTTTAGACCAATCGCCATCAACGGCAAAATCGGGGCGATATAGAGGCCAATAGCATTGGGGGTAGTAAAAAATGAAGTTACCCGACCGTGTAATTCTGCGACATCCAAAGTCGGTGAATAAAATTTACCGGTAAGCTTTTGTACAATCGCCAGCACCGAAACACTCACTGTGGAAATAGCCAAAAACCAAATCAAATCTTCTCTTTTTATCTCCTGGCGACGGGCGATCAATATCAATACTAACAATATTGGCTCCAAAAAATATGCCCGCCAAATTCCCAGAGCCAAAAGCCAATTCTGAGCCACTATAATTCCAATAATAGAAGCCAACAAAAAAAATAGAAAAAAATAACAAAAAACTTTTTTTTCTTCAAAAAAAATTTTTACTTGTAGCCAATCAATTTTAGCATATTTAAACAGCCAGACTAAAAACAAACCACCAAAAGTCACTTCCAGAAGGTTGCTTGGTATTGGACCGAAATTGAAACGAACAAAATAAGACGGCAAGAAAATTATCAATATTCCCAATGCCGCCTTAAAATTTTTTGAGGCTAAATAGACGTAAAATAAAAAATATAATCCGACTAAAGCCAATACCATACTAGTAACGATAATGCTCAGCTTTAAAGGGACCACTATCTTTCACCCCCAAATACTGCGCTTGCTCTTTGGTTAATTTGGTCAATTTTACTCCGATTTTCTCCAGATGTAATCTGGCCACTTCTTCATCCAATTCCTTTGGTAAACGATACACGCCCACAGCAAATTTAGTCTTCCATAATTCAAGTTGCGCCAGAGCCTGATTAGTAAAACTACTACTCATCACAAAGCTCGGGTGACCGGTGGCGCAACCCAAATTCATCAATCTTCCTTCAGCCAACATATAAATTTCCTTCTTGTTGCTCATTATATATTTATCTACTTGAGGTTTAATGTTTACTCTTTTGATACCGCGTGTTTTATTTAATTTTTCCACCTGGATTTCATTGTCAAAATGCCCAATATTGCATACTACTGTCTGATCTTTCATTTTTTGCATATGTTCTAGGCGAATAATATCTTTGTTGCCGGTAGCCGTAACATAGATATCCGCAATCCCGAGCGTGTCTTCGACGGTTTTCACCTCATAGCCTTCCATGGCGGCTTGCAGAGCACAGATCGGGTCAATTTCAGTGACAATCACTCGGCACCCCTGGCCGCGCAGAGCCTGAGCGCAACCCTTGCCAACATCGCCATAGCCACAAACCACAGCCACTTTCCCACCGAGCATCACATCCATAGCGCGATTTAAACCATCCACTATGGAATGGCGACAGCCGTAGACATTATCAAATTTGCTTTTGGTTACCGAATCATTGACATTGATAGCTGGGAATAGCAGTTTTCCTTCTTTAAAAATCTGATATAAACGGTGCACGCCGGTCGTGGTTTCTTCTGACACACCTTTTATTTCTTTGACCATTTTGGTCCAGCGATCTCTGATCTTGATATGCTCCGCCTTGAGCAATTTCATGAGTTCTTGGAAATCTTCTCCCTCTTTGGAATAATTTTTATCCAAAATTTTTGGATCTTTTTCAATTTCTACTCCTTTATGAATTAAAAGAGTAGCGTCACCACCATCATCCACAATTAAATTTGGTCCTAAACCATTACCAAAATCCAAAGCGCGCTCGGTACACCACCAATACTCGGCCAGTGTTTCTCCTTTCCAAGCGAAAACCGGTACGCCGTTTTTCGCTACCGCCGCCGCGGCGTGATCCTGAGTGGAAAAAATATTACAAGAAGCCCACCTCACCTCTGCTCCCAGAGCAGTCAGAGTCTCAATCAAGACCGCGGTCTGAATAGTCATATGCAGAGAGCCGGTAATCCGCGCTCCTTGAAGTGGTTTCTTGGCGCCGTATTTTTTACGCACCGCCATTAGTCCAGGCATTTCTTTTTGGGCAATTTCAATTTCTTTTCTTCCCCAATCGGCCAAGCCGATATCTTTGACTTTATATTCTTGCATAAATTAAATTTCTAATTTTTCTCCAAACGCTTTTTGGTAACGTTGACTAAATTCTTTTAAGGTAAACTTGTGGGCCTGGGTGCCATAAGTCTCAATCGCATAGCTAGCCGCCACCGAACCAATCTGAGCACAGGTTTTCAAATCAAAACCTTTTTCATAAGCCACAAAAAATCCAGCGCGGTAAGCATCGCCAGCCCCAGTTGGATCATCAAAAGATTGGGGTGGACAAACTCCAGCTTCTACCACCTTACCATCAGCGGTTTTTATTACCGAACCTTTCTCACCCAAAGTAATGATCAAAAAATTGGTATTTTGTAAAATTTCTTTTTCGGTCCAACTAGTTTTTTCTTGAAGCAATTTAATCTCGTAATCATTGCCAACTACAAATTCCGCCTGGCTAATCATCTTTTTTAATTCGGTTTCATTAAATGCGGTAATTTGCTGGCCCGGATCAAATACTGTTTTTATCCCCATTTCTTGGCATTCCTTCAGATGGGTCATCATGACATTTTTATCAGTTGGCGAAATCAGTGCTAAGTTTATTTTTTCTTTGACCACCTCAGATATCTTTTTGTCCATAGCCAAATGTAGTGGTCCGCCGAAAAAAGCCGTAATCTGATTATCGTCGGCATCGGTAATGATATTGGCCGAGGCAGTGTTTTGTCTCTTGTCTTTGACAATATAATCTGTTTTTATTCCGGACTCAACCAAGTATTCCAAGTAGTCTTTTCCATTTTTCCCTAACACTGAAATTAACAATGGTTCCCCTCCTAGCAGCTTCATTGTGTAAGCGATATTACCACCTGTACCACCCCAACTCCGCTCCAATCTATCTACCATAAAACACACGTTCAAGATGTGGATCTGATCAGACATAATGTGGTTTTTGAAACTATCAGGAAAATTCATAATCTGGTCATAGACCAGAGAGCCGGATACCAAAATTGACATAATAATTAGTTATTTTTATAGAATAATAATACCAAAATCCAAATTCTTTGTCCATCTTGTTGGCTTGCTATATTTTTACAAAAAATATATACTGCCACAGTATGAAACAGTCTTTTGTCGTTTCTGGCACCGTCATCCCCGGCTCAAACCGCGGAAATGATCTGGGGGCCAAAACCGCCAACCTGGATATTTCCTTAGCCCAAAATCTACCACGCGGACTCTTCGCTTGCACAGTGGCTTTTGGTGGCCAAAAATATTCCGGTCTGCTATATCACGGCTACAACTCTATTCGAAAAACAGATTCTTTGGAGGTACATCTATTAGATTTTAATGGCGATATTTATGGTGAGACAATTACCGTCTCTACCACCAAATACCTACGGGAAGAAAAAATTTTTCAAAGTGAAAAGGAGTTAAAAAATCAGATTGCCAGAGATTTAAAGAAAGCAAAAAATAATCCCAACTAAATCGGGATTATTTTTATTTTATAAAATGCGGCACCAAATTCTGACTACGCATAATTTCTTTGGTTTTTATTAAACGCAGATGTTTAAATTCCCGTAATTTTGCAATACCGGCACCATTGATTTTTTTATCGGCCGTATCGGTGTCACCAATTATTACCCAACGAATCTGGGGAATTTCACAAATCAGATTACTACAAGCAGTATAATTGCCGTTGCGATAGACGCAGGGCTCTAAGGTAGTATAGAGCGAAAACTCTCTGTTTTCCCAGTCCGGACAATTGTTTTTGAGCATAGTAATAGCATCCTGTTCCGCGTGAATATTGGCTTTTCTAAAACCCCACGCCGCGATTTCAAAACTGTCGGCCGCCATTATTAGCGCCCCTACTTGATAGCCGTTTTTAGAAAAATTAGAAAAAGTGGCACAGTCTTTGGTGAGATCAAACAAGCGTTCATCTATCCCCTGCCAAAAAATATTTTTGAGTGATCGCGACCAATCAGCCTCCACCGAATTATTTTTTATGGCAGTATCAAAAAGATATTTGTATTCTTTACCAAAAATTTCCTCTTGCTGGCTGCCATAGTTGCTCTTGTTGTTTATACAATACACGCCATTTACTTTGGTATTGGCTAATTTCGCAATGGCCCCAATCATTGCTTTGACTGTGCCGCCGGTAGAGACCATACAATCCACAATGGCGACTTCTTTGCCCTCAATCACTTTGGACAGATACATTGGACGCGAGTAATAGCCAGTCTGTTGTTGAAATTCTATGCAAGGCAAATTATAGTGAAAAGATTTAGCAATGACCAACGGCAACCCCAGCTCAGCGGCCACAAATGAGGATACTGGTATCCCGTCGGATTCCACCGTCACGATCGCCTCAGTAGTGGTGGGTATATATTTTGACAAAAATTTACCAAGTGTCCGATACAACGAGTAATCTATTAAACTAAATCCTTTGAAGGGGTAGATAAAATATTGATATTCACCAACACTCCCACCATTTTCTTTTACTGTGTACACCGGGGAATTTTTGAAAATTTCTACAATCTTATCGAGTGCTTCTTTTTCCACTGCAATCTCATTAGAGAGCTGTTGTATTTCCTTTTCCAAATTAAATACTTGATTAGCGATCATAAATTTTTTTTAAGAGCCTTATAGAGTTTACCACAAAAATCTATTTTTAAAAAGGGGTAAAAAGTGGCCAAATATTGACAAATTTGCCCAAAAGTGCTACACTATTAGTGCTCTCAAAAAAATAAAGGCGTAATCGCTGATTCGCCATACATTTAATTACTATGCCAAACAAACAAAATGCTAAAAAAGCTTTGCGCCAGGCCCACAAGCGCGCTAAGCTCAATAAACAAAGAAAAGATGCTTTCAAAACAGCGGTCAAAGCTACCCTTAAAGCCAAAACGGCCACTGAGGCCAAAAAATTGGTAGTAGCCGCCCAGCAAGCTCTGGATAAAGCCGCTAAGATCGGTACGATCAAAAAAAATACCGCCGCCCGCCGCTTGTCTCGCTTGATGAAAAAAGTAAATACACTTGCAAAATAATAGCTAAATATTATATAATAATCCCAACTAAATTGGGATTATTTTTATTTTAAACTTATGATAAGCGCAAGATCAGAGTCGGGACGCCCCCGGGTGGGAGTTCCTGGTGAAATTGGTTTTACAGACAAAAAAGCCGATGAAAAAACCAACCCAGAGGCCAGTGAAAAAAACATAGAAATCGAGGCCTATTATGAAAATGCTTTGGAACACGAAATTTATAGACGGGCCAGAGCTGAGATTTTGCAGGATATTGCCGACAATTCACCTGAGATGGAACTGGATAACAGCGAAATTGACAAGCTGGCAAAAGAAAAAGCACGGGCCGAATATGAACGGCTACGTCAAGAGTGTGAACAAAACAGCGGCACACTCCTTAGACAGATTGCCGAAATGCATCTTCACACTGCCCATTTAGAAAGAAACGCTGAACTCAACCCGCTCACTGAAATTGCCAACAAAAAAAGAGCAGAAAAGGTATTCGAAGCCGCACAGAAACACCCAGATTTTGTATCGGGTAAATCAGTCTTGGTAGTGGTACGGATGGATGCTGATGGGTTTAAGGAAGTCAACGATACCTACGGACACCAAGAAGGCGATACCGTGCTCAAAAGGATCGCTGAACAACTAGAACAAGAATTGGCCCATTTGAGACCTACTGATTTGGCAGTCCATTTTTCTGGCGATGAGTTTGGCCTCCTGCTTTTAGTCAATAAACCTACTAATAAAAAAGCCACCGTGGATAGTGTAGTGGAAAAAATTTTAGAACGCGTTATCAAAGGTGTAGAAAAAATCCAGCTCCCTAATAAAAAATATATGACGGCCAGCGCTGGTTTCCAAATTATTGATAAAGAATCAAGTGCTGATTTCCCCACTGCCGACCATTTGGCCGATACGGCCGCCGGCCTTGCTAAACAGTGTAAATATGTTAAAGGATTTGAAAAAGGCAGCAATCGAATTGTCAATAAAGGATTAACCAAGGCCCAGTTTTTAGAGAAAAAAGGAATTAGTATTGACCAATACGAAGACAGTTCCTTGCGTGGTCAGATTGACCGTCTGTCAAAACAGGTGTTTGATGGTGATGCGCCAAAAGAAGCAGAGATAGTATTAGAAATGCTCCTAAACCTCGCTAAAAAGAAAAAGGTGGAAAGAAGGACCGGACCAACGCCAATTAAACCCTAAATTTGGCTGATTAGGAGATCAAGAGATGGTGCCAAATCCTGCTGTCCAGTCTTGGCTTTAAAATCCATGATAAGCAACTGATCATAAATTTTGGTTAGTTGCTTTTTATTATAGCGTTTGATCAAAGCCAAATTCTTTTTTACTACATATGGGTGCAGGCCTAAAATTTTGGCCATGGTTTCACTGCCAATTCCGTCCTGCTCTTCAAACAAACTACGCATCAAGAGTAAGATTCTAAACTGCCAAACTACTAAACCAAAAATTTTAAAATCATCCTCCCCCAGCTGTCTTTGTTTTTCTAAAAGTTTATAGGCCTGCTTCTTGTTACCATGTACTATTGCCTCCACCATATTAAAGGCATTATCATCTACTTTTTCACCCAAAAACAGATTCACATCCGACAATTCAATTTCTTCCTCACCTTTATAGGCACTTAATTGATCAAGTAGTGACACCAAAAACCACATGTCACTGCCAGTATTTAGTGCCAGATAATCAATAGCCGAAGCAGAAATTTTGGCTTGTCTTTTTTTGGCTTCCTGAGCAATCCAGGCATTAAGCGCGCTACCAACAAGTGCCACAAACTCCTGAATATATTTTTCTTTTTTTAGAATTGTTTCAAGTTCCTTTATTTCTTTTACTTTGCCAAGTTTTTCTCCTTGCCAAAAAATTAAAATATTGCTGTCAGGAATTTTTTTATTTTTTATCCGCTCAATTAATTTATCCAAAAACTCTTTGTCGGAAGTTGATAAAATATTTTCTACCACTACCAGTCTCTTTTCGGCCAAAAATGGGGATGATAAAATCTCAGCCAAAATTTTTCCGCCCTCTACTTTTTGCGCGTCCAAAACCACCACATTATACCCCTGTGGATCGCGGGCTTGTTTGAATTTTGTTATCTGGTCATTCAGATACTGGCGACTCCGATAGGTGTCGGCACCGTATATATAAATTATCATAACTGATCAATTGTAATATCAATCTCTCTTCTTGGCAACCCTAGTTACTTCCCATAAGATATTGAAAAAAACCAGCTGATTTCTATAAAAATCCGCCGATTCGATAATCATACCAAAGTTTTCCTTTTCGGTGCCAATCAGCCCCACCTTATTATCATAAAAATACATCGTCATTGGAAATATCATACTCTGAGCCGCGTAATGCAGTTCACGGTTTTCTTTGGTGCTATATGGCCACGCTTCTTCCACTTCATTTAATTCTGATCGCACTACTTTCAATTTTATTCCTGCGGCAATCCGGCGACTAGTATAATCGGTCATAAATTCTTTCCCAGGAATTTTATAAAGATCAGCCATTGATAAGATTCCACACAACAGTTTATTGCTCACAGTTAATGTATCCTCAAAAACGGTTTTGATACCTGCGACCCCTTCGTAAAATTTTATTCTCGGCTTTACACCGCTTACATTATTAAACATGGAAAACATCTCCGGCAAAACGGTCTCAAGCTGTTTCTCCTTGTCTTTCAATAAATATTTTAATTTATCTGGTGACTCGGCGGAATAAATACGCCCGCGACCACGTGTACTATAATTCACCACCCCGAGAATCAAAAGGTGCTGAAGTATTTCATGAACGGTGGTGCGTGGCAAATTGGCTTTGACAGCAATTTCCTGAACACTGGACGCTCCGGACTGGAGTAACATCAAATACACCACTCCTTTATTTTTTGATAGGCCTAGGTTTGCTAGAACTTGCTCTATTTTCATATATTTGTCGATAATTTCCGACTACAAACTAATATTACTATATTGGCTAATTTTAGTCAAATTTATTTAAAATATAATCTATAATATGATTATAAATACAATTATTATTGACAAATATACGAACGCCATATATTATTACAGGTTCTAAAATAATAAATTATGAATCTCAAACAATATAAAAATTGTAAAAAAATATTACTCCTGTATTCCGGGGGTCTTGATACCTCGTTTTTATTAAAATATTTTACACAGGAGCTCGCGGTCGAAGTCTATACCATATCTTTTGATTTGGGCGGGCATAAATCCGAAATAGAACTAATTGAAAAAAGGGCGCAATCATTAGGGTCAAAAAAACATTTTAATATCAAGGCTGAAAAAACTTTTATAGAAAAATATTGTGCGCCAGCAATTAAAACTAATGCTCTATTTAGAGGCAATCACCCGCTATCCAGCTCTCTTTCTCGTCCATTAATGGCCAAAATTGCTGTTGAAACAGCCAAACAAAACAACTGTGACACCATAATGCACGGATCAAATGGCTGGCAAAATAACTCAGCTAGATTTGATACCTCTATTCTATGTTTAACAGATATAAAAATTATAGAACCAGTAATGGAAAATAATTTAACTAGAGAATTCGAATATAATTATTTAAAAAAACATGGTGTGGAAATCGATAAAACAGAAGACAATCTTCTATCAAGTGATAATAATATCTGGGGGCGAGAAATTGAAGATGGGATATTAGAACAAATGTATACTGAACCAAATGAAAATATATATAAACTCACCGCATCTTTAGAAAACACGCCAGACACTCCAGACTATATAGAAATTGAATTTAGAAATGGTTTGCCTATAAAATTAAACGGATTTGGATTGTCACTGTTAGAAATAGTTAAGTGTTTAAATAAGCTCGGCGGGCACCATGGTGTTGGCCGACACGACGCGTTAGAAGACAAAATAATTGGATACAAAATGAGAGAAATTCACGAATCTCCAGCTGCAACTATTATTATCCACGCCCATCGAGATCTAGAACAATTAATATTACCTAGAAGAACTCTAAAAATAAAAAGTATTATAGATAGTGAGTGGACGGATTTGGTGTGTTTTGGATTATGGTATCATCCGGCAAAAAGAGCATTAGATGCCTATATAGAAAAGACAAATCAATCTTTAAATGGGACAATTCGTATTAAATTATTTAAAGGTAAGGGTCAAGTCGTGGGGAGAAAATCAAAGTTCGCGTTGATAAATTTGGAATTGAAAAATATGAAAAACACAAAATTTAAATCATTGTATCCTTCACGAAATTTCTACGACTTTTATGCTTTTGAAAGCGTTATTAGCTCAAATTATAAATAAGCCAAAAATTTAATTACTTCATCCCTCCCCAACTCTGCCCAATATTTACTTCCACTTTTACCGGTACCAACATCTTTACCACTCCTTCCATGGTCTCTTTTAAAATTTCTCCTACCTTTTTTTCTTCTCCTTTTTTTACCTCTACTACCAATTCATCGTGCACTTGCAATATCATTTTGGCCTCAAATTTTTCAAGTTTTTTAGCCACCTCTATCATTGCCAGCTTCATCAGATCGGCGGCTGTGCCTTGAATCGGATGGTTGATGGCCATCCGCTCAGCGGCGGAACGCACCTGAAAATTTTGGGCCTTTAATTCCGGTATATAGCGACGACGGCCAAACAGGGTCTCACAATATCCTTCTTTGCGGGTAAATTCCAGAGTATCATCAATATATTTTTTTACCCCGCTAAATTGTTCAAAATATTTTTTAATAAACTCTTTGGCCTGCCATTGAGGAATCTCGGCGCGCCAACTCAACCCATACGCTCCCATACCATAAAGCACGCCAAAATTGACCTCCTTGGCACCATAGCGCATCTCTTTGGTGACTTTGTCTAGCGGCACCCCATTGATGACCGCCGCTGTGGCTTTATGAATGTCTTCGTCTTTTTCAAAAATCTCAATCATTTTTCTATCTTTGGCCAACGAGGCCACAATGCGCAATTCAATCTGGGAATAATCGGCGCTCACCAAAATATTGCCTTTTTCGGCCACAAAGGCTTTGCGCACTTCTTTACCGAGCTCGGTGCGAATAGGGATATTTTGCAAATTAGGATCAGAGCTAGAGAGGCGGCCGGTCGCCGTCACCGCCTGATTAAAGGTAGTGTGGATGCGGCTAGTAATTTTATTGACTAGGGTGGGCAAAACATCAATATAAGTATTTTGTAATTTAGTCAGCTCACGATAGACCTCAATCTCGTCAATTATCGGATGCAGGCCACGCATTTTTTCTAGTTGTTCACTGGCGGTAGATAGCCCGGTTTTTCCTTTTTTAATCCCCTCTACTGGAATTTCCAGTTTATCAAACAACACTTCGCGCAATTGGATTGGTGAAGAAATATTAAATTCCATCCCAGCTAAATCATAAATTTTTTTAGTCACCTTTTTAATATCAGCGTTTACCTCTTGCGATAATTTTTGCATCATTTCCAAATCTAGCGCCACACCATTTAGCTCCATCTGAGCCAATACTTTTAGCACTGGCATCTCCATTTTTTGCAACAACCCCAAATCGTCTGTGACAATTAATTCTTTTTTTAGAGGTTCTACCGTCTGAGCAATCAAGTGAAGCTCTTTGGCCAAACTTTGATAATCAATACCAAACAAATTCTCTTGGCCACTGCCCACTTTTAACTCTCTCCCCAACACTTTCAAAATGATGCTGGCACTGTCATGCGCGCGACTGCCGGGATTGAGCAAATAAGAAGCAATCATAACATCAAAAAATGGATTTTCAACTGTTTGTTTTTGTAAAATCAGGGCTTTTACTAATTGTTTTAAATCATGCCCGCACAATTCTATTTCTTTATCTCTAAATATCGGATAAAAATCTTTGAGAATGTCCTTTTTAATAAACGCTCCGGAGTTCTCCACTACTACTATCAGCCCCTCAAAAGAATTACTAAAAATATCCCGGTTGTTAAATACCGCTTTAGCGGAAAAACTGCCAACTGATTTTATTTTTTTTATCCAATTGTTTACTTCCTTGGGGTCTTGTATTTCTTTGAATTCTATTTCCTCAATTTTCTTACTCCTTTTTTTTGTCTCTATTTTTTCCTCGGCCAAACCGGGGATTCTTTTAAGCAGAGAAACAAATTCAAATTTCTGTAATAATTTTAATACCTTCTCCCGATCAATTTTCCCCAAAATACAGTCATCTAGTTTAAAATCAAGCTCGGGAACACCACAATCAATCGTAGCCAGCTCGTGGCTCATTTGGGCGCTTTCTTTTCCGTCTAATAATTTTTTTAAAACTGAGGGGCTAAAGACTTCGCCTTCGCCCTTTTTTTTGTTTTTTTCTTTTTCTGCTTCTATATAGACTTTTTTCAAAGTGCCAAATTTAATAATTAAATCCGTGGCGGTTTTTTCTCCAACCCCGGGCACCCCGGGAATATTATCTGATGTATCACCGCGCAAGGCTTTATACTCCACCACGCTTTCTGGTCCAAAACCAAACCTATCCTTGACCGCTTTGGTATCATAAATAACAACATCATTCATCCCTTTGCGCAGAGTATAAACTTTAATTTTTTCATCCACCAACTGCAAAGTATCCATATCACCAGTGACGATGTAGACCTCGTCTACTTTATCCTTCACTTTTTTTACAACAGTACCAATCACATCATCCGCTTCGTAGCCTTTTTTCTCATAAATTGGTATATCAAAACCCGCCACCATCTCATGCACCAATGGAATCTGGTCATACAATTCTTGATCGGCTTTGACGCGGGTCGCTTTGTATTTCTCAAATTTTTCATGACGAAAAGTACCGCCCGCCACATCAAAACTAACACACAAATGCGAGGGTTTTAAATCTTTCCAAACTTTAAGCAACATGGAGGTAAAGCCATATACCGCGTTTACCATCAAACCATCTTTGGTGTTCATCGGCGGCAGAGCATGATAGGCGCGATGAATAATGGCATTGCCATCAATTATTACAAATTTGTTCATAAAATTATTTGCTCTTATTTTACCCTTAAACTAATTTTTGAGCAACCAAAAACCCGGTGATGAGCCGGGTTTAGATAAATATCAAGATTAAATTCTGTCCGCCTTGGCCACTTTGACTGGTGATTCTACCAAATAGACCTCAATCTTGGTGCGTTTGACACCAAAAGCATTTACTTGCTTACGGGGAGCATTCATCCAAATATCCATACGACCATACCCATAGCGGGCGTTCATGCGATCATCCACAGTAAAAATTTTGTCACCAAATAAGGCGGGAATTTTTATCTTGGTACCAAATGGCAACCAATTGGCCGCCACCATCCCATCATAGACACGCTTGCCCGAGGCGGCGATAAATGGATCGTCATCGGTCTGATCGGGGGTGGAGGAATAGGCGGTCAGCACGGCGTTTACTATCTTGTGGGGTTTGGCCACCGGATTAGAAGCATTTACCAACTTACCATCTGAACTTTCCAATAAAGTGAGTCTTTTTTGACTAATTTCAGCAGATTTTGACAAGTCAACCGCCTGGGCTGGGCCAAGGATAGCCAAACTTATCAATAGAGCCGCTAAAACTAGCGAAATAATTGTCTTTTTAAATTTATTCATTTTATTTTTTTGGCTAATATTAGCCACTTTCTGTTAATTAAAAAAGATATCTATTACTGATATCCCTCTTAACAACGGATAATAATAACACAAAACACCAGATTTGTCAATATAGAGGCCATAATGTATAATAAAATCATCTACTTAGTCCAAAATAGCGATGTTGTTGCCGTTTTTAAAACCAAAACGAAAAAGCCGCACCCATGGATACCAAAAGGATGATCTAGAAGACACTTGGGTGGGCAATTTAAACAAAAAAACCCTCTTTACCTTGATTGCCACCGCCATCCTGGCAGTTTTTGTTTTTGGGACAGCCTTTATGGCTTGGATAAGCAAAGACCTGCCCGACCCCAACCACCTCAGCGACCGCCAGGTTTCACAAAGCACTAAAATCTATGATCGCACTGGCGAACACCTGCTCTATGAGGTGTATGAAAACCAAAAAAGGACGCTGATCAGCCTAGACCAGATGTCTCCTTATCTGCCCAAGGCCATAATTTCAATCGAAGACAAAAACTTCTACGAGCATAGCGGCATCAGAGTGACTAGTATTATCCGAGCAAGCATCAACAATCTATTGGGCCGCAGGACTGGTGGTGGCGGAGCATCAACTCTGACTCAGCAGTTGGTAAAAAATACTATGGTCGGCAACGAGCGCTCTTTGTTTAGAAAAATAAAGGAGGCGATTTTGGCTTTGCGTCTAGAACGAAAATATTCCAAAGATGATATTTTAAAGATGTATTTAAATGAGATTCCTCTGGGATCAACCAATTATGGTGTGCAGTCAGCCGCACAAAGTTATTTTCGCAAAGATGCCAAAGATTTAGACATCGCTGAATCAGCTACTTTGGCGGCAATGACTCAAGCTCCGTCGCGTTATCTCAATAATATCACTGCCCTACGCGATCGACGCGACACGGTATTAAGGCTAATGTTTGACCAGGGTTATATTACTCAGGAACAAAAAGAACAGTCCCAAAATTCTGCTTTAAGAATTTATAGGGGTGGTAGCATTATGGATGCCCCTCATTTTGTATTATATGTAAAACAGTTGCTCGCTGATGAATTTGGAGAAAAATTGGTAGATGGTGGCGGACTCAAAGTAATTACAACAATTGATTATGACAAACAAAAAGCGGCACAACAAATAGTGAAAGAAAATGGCGATAAATTTGCCAAGGAATCCAATGCCAATAATGCCGCTCTGGTTGCTCTTGATCCAAAAACTGCCCAAATATTAGCAATGGTGGGATCGCGTGATTTTGACAACGAAGAAATCAACGGGCAATTCAATGTGGCGGTCCTTGGTAAACGCCAACCAGGCTCTTCTTTTAAACCGTTTGTATATACAGCCGCTTTTGAAAAAGGTTTCACTCCCGATACTGTGATCTATGACACGGTCACTAATTTTGACCAGAGAGAGGGTGGTAATTATACACCACATAATTATGACAACAAGGAACATGGTCTAATGACTATCCGCAAAGCATTACAAGGGTCGCTCAATATTCCGGCCGTTAAAACTCTCTACTTAGTGGGCACAAAAAACGCAATTGATTTTGCTAAACGCTTTGGTTATACCACCTTTACCGGCGATCCGGGATTGAGTCTGGTGCTAGGCGGAGCCGAGGTTAATCTATTAGAGCATACCAATGCCTATGCCACTCTCGCTGACAACGGTGTTTACCATCCGGCAGTGAGTATTTTAAAAGTCATAGATAAAGACGGCAATGTATTAAATGAATGGAAACAAAACGATGGTAGTGTGGCTATTACACCCGAGCTCTCCGCCACCATTTCTAATGTTTTGTCGGACAACGACGCCAGGGCATATGTTTTTGGACGCCAAAACTCTCTTATCCTACCAGACAGACCAGTGGCAGCAAAAACCGGTACCACCAATGATTACAAAGATGCTTGGACAATGGGCTACACCCCCTCATTGGCAGTGGGTGTGTGGGTAGGCAACACTATTCCCTCTCCGATGAAAGGTGGTGGCAACAAATTAGCTGGGTTGATTTGGAACCAATTTATGGTGTCAGCAACCAAAAATACTCCGGCGGAAAATTTTTCCGCCCCACCGCCAAACGACGCCACCAAACCGATCCTTAGGGGTGCTGATGGTGGAATTAAACTGTCAATCAACAGCACTAACGGAAAAATTGCCACCTCAAGCACGCCCCCGGGAGTGATAGTTACACGCACTTATTTACCACCACATGATATTTTACATTATATAAACAAAGACGATCCGCGCGGACCAGTCCCTACTAACCCAGACAGCGATCCTCAATACCAAAATTGGGAAAACTCCCTTCAAACCTGGGTAAAAAAACAACAAACCACAGGGGTAGAGGTTTATCTTGAAGAACCACCAACCGCTTATGATGACAGTGCTTTCAATCCAGAATTAACGCCACAGATAGAAATTATTTATCCACAAAACAATAGTACTGTGGATGGTCGATCAATCAATGTGTCGGTCAAGGCTAGCGCCCCGCGCGGAGTTAAGCAGGTAAATTATTATATAGACGATCAGTTGGTGGGCAACAGCACACAATATCCGTTTGATTTTATTTATACCTTTTCTAAACTCTATTCTAGTCTTCACGCTCTTAAAGCATCTGCTGTTGATGATTTAGGCAATACTGGAAGCAATCAAATAGTGTTCTATACCAGGGCAGATTTTGATCCACCAACCTTTAGTTGGGTAGATGGCGAGCAAACAATTGTTAATCAAACCGATTTTCCCAGAACAGTAAGTCTGCGTGTGACGCTTTGGAATAATATCAAAAATATAAAAATTCAGCTGATTAGTTCCGCTGGAAAAACAAAAAATATTTTTGATTTTAATCATCAAGAAGACCAATTAAATCCGGCTGGGAATTTGGAATTTCTTTGGAAAAATTTCCCTGGCACCGGGCAATACACTTTGCGTGGGATTCTCACCGCCAATAACGGATACACCGAGAGTAAGGACTTAAAGGTGGAGATAAAATAATTTTTTTTAAACTGTTCCGCTTATCATCCAATTGTCTCCAAAGGTTTTTAGGGTGGTATTTTTTAGATAGATAGCCTCGATTATTTTTTTTATTCCTTCCCCTGACAAGCTCTTAGCCTTTTTGCCTCCGATTATAATTGGGGAATAAAAAATATAAAACTTATCTACCAATTTTTTATCCACAAAACTGCCTTGCAACTCAGCGCCACCCTCAACAAAGACACTAATTATTTTTCTCTTGTAAAGCTCTCTAAGGATGATCATTGCTGGTGGGACAACCTGTTTTAAGACGACCACTTCTACCCCTTTTTCTTTTAATGATTCAATTTTTTGTTTATCAGCTAAACGAGAAGTAAAAACTAGGACGTTGTTGTCGCGATAAACTTTGGCTCTTCTGCCGATTTCTAATTTTGCATCCAAAATAATCCTCTTAGGGTCTCTGTTTTTAAAATCTTGTGCCCCAAGATGAGGATTGTCTTTTAATACCGTCTTGGTACCCACCATAATTGCCTGAAATTCACCTCGTAAATTACGGGCAAACCCCCTGGCTTTGGTATTGGTTATCCATTTAGAATCACCGGTTTTAGTTGCAATTTTCCCATCAGCCGAACAGGCAAATTTTATTATTACCAAAGGACGTTTTTTTTGATGAAAACAAAAAAAGGCCGCGTTTAGATATTTGGCTTCTTTGGCCAGAGCACCAACTTCTACTTTTATCCCGGCGGCACGCAAAAATTTTATCCCTTTTCCTGAAACATTCTTATTTGGATCAACGGTGCAACACACCACTTTTTTTATTCCTGCGCTGATTATTGCTTCTGTACAAGGGGGTGTTTGTTTGTTTGTGTGGCAACACGGCTCCAAATTTACATACATTGTCGCCCCTTGGACTTCTGTTTTTGCGTTTTTTATTGCTTCTATCTCCGCATGCAAACCGCCATACTTTTTATGAAAACCCCGGGCAATTTCCTTGTTGTTTTTCACTATTACCGCCCCAACCATCGGATTGGGGTTGGTGTGGCCGCTTCCTTTACTAGCCAGTTTTAGGGCAATTTTTAAAAAACCAATGTCTTTTTGGGTAATCACCATATTTGTTAAACCTTTTTTAATTTGTGCCCCATTTTTTTCTTCTTTGTCTCTAGATAAAATTTATTAAATTTATTTGGCAACACTTCCAAAGGAATCCTTTTTAACACTTTAACTCCCGCGTCTTGCAGTTGATCTATTTTTTGAGGATTGTTAGTTAAGAGTTTTATTTTTTTAATCCTCATTTTTTTTAAAATGGCCGCCGCCAAGGAATAGTCCCTCGCATCTATTGGCAGCCCCAGAGCAATATTGGCCTCAACTGTATCTAATTTTTTGTCTTGTAGGTGATAGGCCCTAATTTTATTTAAAATTCCTATTCCTCTGCCCTCTTGGTTTAAATAAATCAACAAACCGCCTTGTCTGGTAATTTTTTTAAGACTCAAACTTAATTGTTTTCCACAATCGCATTTTAAAGAGTGTAGGATGTCCCCAGTCAAACAACTCGAATGTATTCTCACCAACACCGGACCGTTTTTCAAGTCGCCCTTCTGTAAAACTATTTGTTCGTGTCTATCGGTGTGGGTGTGGTTTGATCTAAAAACTAAAATCTGAAATTTTCCAAATTCAGTTGGCAAAATGGCCTGGGTTTCTTTCTTTACAAAAGGTAGCTTTGGCATATTAAACCCCACTCATGGCTTCAATCATTTTATAGGCAGCATTAGCAGCCTCAACCCCGCGATTGTCTTTCGTTTGAGTGGAGCGATCATAGGCGTCCTCAATATTATAGACTGCCAACACTTCAAAAATCACCGGCACCTCATGCTCCAAACCCAGGCTCATACAGGCTCTGGCACATTCGTTGGCAATCAGCTCAAAATGATAGGTCTTGCCCTTATGAATCGCCCCAAAAGTAATAATTGCGTCATATTTTTTTTGTTTAGCCATGGTTTTCACCATTAGTGGAATCTCAAAGCTCCCCGGCACCCGGACTATTTTTATGTTTTCCTTGTTTATTCCTTTTTTTTCCAAGGTAGTCAGACAGTGTTTTTCTAAATTAGTTACGATCTCTTCCCAAAAAGCACCGCTAACAATGGCGATTTTTATTTCTGCGGCTGGTTTCATATTTTATTTTAAAAATTTTTTAATATATTTTGCTAAAATATCTACCTCAATATTTACTACCACCCCCACCTGTAAATTTTTTAAATCAGTGTTAAAAAAAGTATGTGGAATTATGGCAACTTTAAACTCTTTTTTACCTTCTTTAATTATAGTCAACGAAATGCCGTTGATGGCGACCGCTCCCTTCTCTACCAAAAATTGGCTGATTTTGGTAGTGGTTGAAAAAACAAACTCCCAACTATTTTTTAATTTTTTAATTGCTTTTATTTGGCCAACGCCATCAATATGTCCTGTCACAATGTGGCCGGACAAAAAAGAGGTGGGGGTGGCACTGGTTTCCAAGTTCACTTCGGTGCCGCTTTTTAAAAACTTAAAATTTGTGCGTTTGTCGGTTTCTTCACTTATAACAAACTCTAATGTTGAAAAGGTTTTTCTTTCCACTGTCAGACACACTCCGTCTATTGCCAAACTGTCCCCTGGTTTTAATTTTTTAAAAATTTGTTTTTTTACCAAAAGAGACAGTTTGTTTTGGTTTACATTTTTTACTTTTCCGGTGGATTCGATTATTCCGGTAAACATACTTTACTGACGAATTGGCATTACTATATACAAAAAAGTTTTGTCATTCTTTGGCACTATTAAACACGGGCTATCAGCGTTGATTATTCTTAGTTCTAGACTCTCTGATTTTATATTATTTAAACCATCCAAAACATAGCGGTGATTAAGGGTGGTTTTGTTGGACTCACCACTAATATCTGCCGGGATTTCAGAATGATACTCCCCGGTTTGCGATGACACCGACGAAAGTTTTATTACCCCCTGTTGATTGTCCACTTCACAATTTATTGCATTAACACCAGTGGTGGTAAACAGACTGGCGGTTTTGGTTTCTTTGATTAATTTTTCTGTGTTTAGGGTGGCTGTGGTTTTAAAATCTTTGGGGATTATTTGGGCATAATCCGGGTAGTTGCCCTCCACCAGTCTAGATATTAATTGGGTATTGCCAAAGTGCAAGGCGATTTGGTTTTCGCTAATTAAAAATCTCACATTTTTTTCATTGTTTTCAAAATCAACCAGAGACAATATCCTCATCATCTCCGATGTTGTCCTTCCTGGCACAATAATTTTAAATTCCCCGTCCCCTTGTTTAATTTGAACCTTTTTTTCCGCCAGACGATAGCTGTCGGTGGCCGCCAAAATCAAACCTTTGTAATAAGGTGTGTTAAAACCAAAGTACATCCCGGATAATTCCGGTCGAATATCAGATCTGGCCAAAGAAGAAATAGTCTGACCAACTCCCTGTTTTAGCTCTTCGGCAGAAAGCAAAAACCCACTACCCTGTCCTATGGAAGGAATAACTGGAAATTCGTCTGCCGGGGTTCCTTTTATTTTGGTGGAGGATCTTCCACAATTTATCATCAGCTCATTTCCTTTTAACTCCATCTCCACCTTCTCTTCTGATAAAAGATTAATAAATTCACTCAGGGTTCTACTAGGTACAGTAAAAGACCCTGGTTCATCAACTTTTGAACGGATATGAACAACTACGGCCACCTCCAAATTGGTGGAAATCAACTCCGTCTTCTGATCGTCGGCTTTTATTAAAACATTGCCCAGAATAGGCAGGTTTAGACTCTTGTTAGCAATTCCACTAACTATTGATAGTGCTTTGGAAAGATTTTCTTTTGTGCAGGTAATTTTCATATTTGTAAGTAATTGATTTATATAAATATAATAATATCAATAAGGGTGTGAGAAGAGTGGATAAACTTGTTTTTAATTTAATTTTAGCCAAAATTTTTGTTAATAATTTTTTAATAAATTGCGGATTGTTTGTGTGGAAATTTAATAGAAATGTCAGGTTTGATTTAAAAGGTTAATAAGTGTATCTTTTTTCCACAAACATTAACAGCTTGTTAACAAATTGTGCACATTTTAGCCAAAAAACGAAATTATCTAGATATTATTAATATAGAGGCGCTGTCGGATAAGTTCAACCTCTTGTTTCAGTTTTAAATCATTTTCCACTTCGGATGAGATTTTTTCATTAGCGTGCATAGCGGTAGTGTGGTCGCGACCACCCAACTCATCACCAATCGCCGGAAAGGACATTTTGAGGTCATTTCTTAACAAATACATAATAATTTGGCGTGGAAAAGAAAGTTTTTTCTCCCGGCTTTTTCCACACACATCATCAGTGGTGACGTTGTAAAAACCACAAACAGTCTCAATTAGTTGGGTTGAAGTGACTGAACGGCGGGCCGATGAGGAATCAAAGCTTGAGAGTAAGGTTTTTACCGATTCGTTGGTCGGGACAAGGTTTTTTAGCTGGTGATAAGCAATTACTTTGTTTAAAGCCCCCTCCAATTCACGGATGTTGCTTTGGACGATGGTGGCCATAGTATGAAGCACTTTAATATCAATAAGAAAACTCTTCTCTTGACACTTTTTTTCTAAAATAGCCACTCTGGTTTCAAAATCTGGCGGAGTTACATCGACGATCATTCCCCATTCAAAACGGGATTTTAGACGGTCTTCTAAGGCTGGAATAGCTTTTGGTGGCCGATCGGAGGTGAGAATAACTTGTTTGTTGGCCTGGTGTAATTCATTAAAAGTGTGGAAAAAAGACTCTTGGGAAGCGTCTTTGCCGGCGATAAATTGGATATCATCAATCAACAAGGCATCTATCAGACGATAGCGGTTTTGAAAATCTCTGGCGCTACCACTGCGCAAAGAGGTAATAAAATCATTGGTGAATTTTTCAGCACTTACATACATAATGGCTGTTTGTGGGTTTTTGCGCAATAATTCGTTGGCCACAGCTTGTAAAAGATGGGTTTTTCCTAAACCGACACCACCATAAATAAATAAAGGGTTGTAAGATTGTCCAGGTCTGTCTGCCACGGCTTTGGCGGCGGTAAAAGCCAACTCAGTGCCTTTGCCAACCACAAAATTATCAAAAGCGTATTTTGGGTTGATAGCAAACCCACTAGACACAGCCGGAGTAGGTTGTGGGGCTGATATAACAACCGATTTTTCTTCTTGGTGTATGGTCGGGGCGGAGAAAGAAGTGTTGATTGTTTGTTCAGCAATGTTTTTAATATTTTCTATTTTGTATTCCAGTTTTCTTATTGGCAGAGAAGTAATTCTCTCCAAAGATTTTATAATCTGTTGATGGTGTTTTTTTTCTATCCAGGCTTGGGTAAAAGTATTGGGGACACAGACGACCACCTGAGAATCTTGAAATGAGACAATGCCGGTATTTTTAAACCAAGTATTAAAATTAGCTTTGGAAATGGTTAATTCAAGCTCAGATAATACCGCCTGCCAGATTTCATTGTTGGTCATAGAAATGTTAAAATTAAAACTTTTGTCTTATTTTAGCACAAATTTTGGAGCTGACCAATTATTTAAGTTATTAAATTGTGCAAAACTTGTGGATAAGTGGATATTTTTGTGGATTGTTGACTTTTTCCTCTAAATATGCTATTATAATGCCATATTTAGCTAATTTACATAATATGGCAACCAAAAGAACTTATCAACCTAGCAAAAAACACCGCTCTAAGGCCCATGGGTTTTTGGAGAGAATGTCCACCAAAAATGGCCGCATCGTATTAAAACGTCGCCACGCTAAAGGACGCAAGAAACTGACGGTTTCTGATGAAAAAATAGGCAAATTAAAGAGAAAAACTAAATAAAACCAAAGTCCTGCTTAGTCAGGACTTTGTTTTTTTGTTATAATAATGTTGTTATGATAACCAACGACAACCGACTATCTAAACTAAGAGACTTTTCTTTGGTCTTAAAACACGGAACCTGGAAAAACGGGGTGTTTTTGAGCCTAAAAAGATTGGAATTAGCCAAAAACAGACTGTATTTTCCTCCGAAAGTTGATGTGGATAAGTTTGAAAAACAGCTAAGAATAGCTATAAATGTCGGGCTGAAGGTGTCTAAAAAAGCAGTGGTAAGAAATCGGATAAAAAGACAGATTCGCGAAGTGATTCGCCTCTTGTTAAAAGAAAACAAGATAAAAATAGGCCAGTATCTGTTTTTTGATGCCAAAGCCGCCATTAAGGAAAAAAAATATGCTGAAATTAGCGCCGAAATAGAATTATTATTACACCACTCCCAGGCGCTTTTGTAAAAAAAATTTATTTACAAAAAATCAAAAACAAAAACTCAAAAAATTTTTTATTTTCTTAACAAAGACACAAAGATGAAAAAAAGGCCCTTAACTTGGCTAAAAAAAATAATTATTTTACCGCGTTGGGTGGTAATTTTTTTCATCTTTATTTATCAAAAGACCATTTCACCAGATCATGGGCCGTTCAAAAAATTTTTCCCACTTGGCTATTGCCGATTTTACCCTAGCTGTAGTGAATATGGAAAACAAACTATAAAAAAACACGGCCTGTTGATTGGAGGAGCAAAAGCCGTGTGGCGGATAATACGATGTAATCCATGGAATAAAGGAGGGGTAGATTTTCCCTGATATAAAAATTATTGATTTTTTTATTTGTGCTACATGGTGTCACAAAATCAATAATATTTAATCTGGAATTTCCACAACTTTATTCTTGCTAGTCGCACCCGCGACTATTTTTATTTTATTTTTTGGTTTATCAAAATAATCTGATAATAACTCTATCAACGCTTCGTTGGCCGCATTATCTACCGGCGCGGCAGTTAATTTTATTTTTAGAGTGCCATCGTCCATTTTTCCCACCACTTCATTCTTTGATGATCTAGGCAAAACTCGGAGCTTGATTTTTGTCATAGCAGGATTGATCATTTTTTGTCCCGGAGATCTTTGAGAATTTTTAGATCCTCACGCACTTTATCATCCTCGGTTTCAAGATAAAAATTGATATTTTTTAATAAAGGATTGCTGATTAAAGCCCTAAATCCTTCTAGCCCAATTAGGCCGTCACCAATATGTTCGTGACGATCTTTGTGGCCGCCGAGCTCTATTTTGCTGTCATTACAATGAGACATTTTTAGTTTTTCTAAACCAATAATTTTATCAAATTTTTTAAAAGTATTTTTTACCGACTCCGTTGTGCGAGTGTCATAACCCGAAGCAAAACCATGTTGAGTATCATAACAGATACCAATGTTGTATTTTTTTAATTTTTTGTGATTTAAGATCATGGCCAGTTCTTCAAAAGTATCACCAATTATCGCCCCCGCTCCGGCGGAGATTTCCAAGAGAAACTGTGCTGACCCCTTATACCCTTTGAGCATTTGGGCCATGCCATCGGCTAATTGTTCTAATCCCACCTCCTCACCCAAGTCTTTGTAGCTCCCCAAGTGGGTCATGACATAGGCCGCCCCAAGCAAGGAGGCACGCTCTAATTCTTCGCGCAAGACGGTAATGGCGGCATGAAAAATACGGCGATTTCCACTGGCAAAATTGATAAAGTAGGGGGCGTGGATTACCCATTCTTTCATCTCAAAATCATGACACAAACTTTTAAATTCCGCGGCGATTTTTTTATCTAAGGGGGCAACATAGCCACCGTGAGGAGAGCGACTAAAAAACTGAAAACATTCACAGCCAAGATCGCGAGCGTTTTTGGGGGCGTTGATTAGACCGCCAGCAATAGAGACGTGGGCGCCAAAGTACATAAATTGACAATTTAAAAAAGACGGAGTAATTTTAAAGATAATTAAATTATATACTATTTATAGAGTATGGCAATAAGAATATTGGTAACAGGCGGTACCTTTGACAAAGAACATGATCCAATTAGTGAAAGCCTGATTTTCCACGAAACTCATTTGCCGGAAATTTTGGAGCGTTCCAGATCGTTGTTGGATGTAAAAGTGCGCACCGTGATGCTGGTTGATAGTCTAGAAATTACTGTTGGCGACCAGGAGATTATTACCAAAGCCTGTCAAGACTCCAAAGAAGACCAGATTGTGATTACTCACGGTACCAGCAATATGGAAAAAACAGCTAGATTTTTAGGGGAAAGAATTAAGGATAAGACCATAATTTTGACCGGTGCGATGGTGCCATATGTTTTTTTAAATTCCGACGCACTTTTTAACATTGGTGCGGCACTGGCATTTGTGCAAACCCTGCCTCATGGAGTATATATTACTATGAACGGTAAAATATTTAATTGGGATAATGTAACAAAAAATACCAAGCTTGGTTTGTTTGAAAGGGTTGGTTAAAAAAAACAAAAACCCCTCGTAATATCGAGGGATTTTAAATTTTATTTCGTCACTTTTTCGATTAAGAAGGCAACAACTTTTCTATTTTGGATTGTAGCGGCCAAAGTATCTAGTACATCGGGGCGCTTCAGGGCCTCGGCTACCTTGGGGTCATTTTGGTAGGTGGATTTGATATTTTCCACCTCTTTGTCCAATTCTTCTTTTTCCACTTTAATATTGTTGGTTTTGGCAATCTCTCGCGAAAGCAGGGCGGCTTTCACACGTAGGGCGGCACGAACAGCAAAATCCTCATGGATTTCTTGCTCGGTCTTTTTTAGATCTTTGAGATAATTTTCCATTGATATGCCCTGTTTTTCCAAATTACCTTTTAGTTCGTAAAACATTTTTTGTTTTTCGGAATTGAGCAGAACATCGGGGATTTCTCCAAACGTAGTTACTTCAATCGCTTTTTCTAGAAGCTCGGCTTCCAGCCGTTGGGCTTCTTTATTTTCGGCTTCTTTGGTGAGATTGGTTTGTAATAATTCTTTTAGGGCAATTAAGCTTGGCTGACCCAAAGTAGCGGCAAAGGCATCGTTAATTTCTGGATACTCAACTGAATAGACGTCGCTGACGGTGATATGAAAATCAATATTTTTTCCAGCCAAGTGTTTTTGGTAGTGTTCATCCGGGAATTTAAGGGAAAACTCTTTAATCTCACCTTTTTTTAGACCAACCAATTGCTCAGCAAACCCCGGTATATAATGTGGCTCAGAAAGATATACTTGGTGAGCTTTGGCTTCGCCACCCTCCACAACCACCTTATTGTTGGTCATCTTCATAGCTACGACAATTTTGTCTTCTTTATTAGCCGCACCTTCTTTAATTACTTCTTTGCCCTGCATTTTGGTTAGGCTTTTTAAAACATCCTCTACTTCCTTTTCTCCCACGTGTACCGCCTTTTTTTCTACTTTGATTTTGGATAAGTCTGGTAAAGTAACCGCCGGCAGAAGAGCCGCCACCGCTTTAAACACAAAATCATTGCCAGGAGCCATTTTTTCGATAGTAATTTCTGGCATGCCAATAGTGTCTAGCTTTTCCGCGGTGACAGCGGCGTGGTAATTTTTTTCTACAATTGATTGTAAGGCCTCTTCTAAAATTTTTATCTCACCCAAGTTTTGTTTTACTACATCATAGGGTGCTTTGCCGGGGCGAAAACCATGAATAGTGGCACGCTCAGAGAGACGGATGGCTGCCGCCTGCATATCTTTAGTATAATCAAGCGGGGAAACAGTAATTATCAATTCCACTTGTGATTTGTCTAATTTTTTAGCGGTGTGTTGCATATTATTTCTATATAAATTACGCAGGGATTCTACCTTAAAAGTTAGAAAAAGTCAACCATACATAAAAGAAAAATATCCCGACTAAAATCGGGATATTTTTACATTAAAATTATTTTTTGCGGATATTATTTCAACAGTAAACCAACTATTAGTAAAGCGACGATGTTGGCCACTTTGATCATCGGGTTGATAGAAGGTCCGGCAGTGTCTTTGTATGGGTCGCCGACGGTGTCGCCGGTAACCGCGGCCTGGTGAGCGAACGAACCTTTACCGCCGTGATTGCCAAGCTCAATATATTTTTTGGCGTTGTCCCAAGCGGCCCCGCCAGTAGTCATAGAAATAGCTACAAATATACCGGTAATGATCGTGCCAACCAACAAACCGCCAAGCGCCTCGATCCCCAAGAAGTATCCAACCAAAATCGGCACCACTACTGGAATTAAAGACGGAACAAGCATTTGTCCAATGGCGCCTTTGGTTACAATGTCTACTGCTTTGCCATAATCTGGGCGTCCAAAACCCTCCATAATGCCGGCAATTTCTTTGAATTGGCGGCGCACTTCTTCTACTACCTGACCAGCCACCTTGCCGACAGATTCCATTAACATCGCACCAAATAAATAGGGTAACAGACCACCAATAAACAGACCAACTAATACTTTGGGATCATTGATTAAAAATTTGAAATTCTCTGGCAGTTTATGAGTGAAGTCGGCAAACAAGACCAGAGAAGCCAAACCAGCCGAAGCAATAGCATAACCTTTGGTCACAGCTTTGGTGGTGTTGCCAACGGCGTCTAGCGGATCAGTGACGTTGCGCACATCCTCACTTAACTCAGACATCTCGGCAATGCCACCGGCATTATCAGTAATTGGACCAAAAGCATCAATCGTCACGACAATCCCAGTGAGAGATAACATACTTACCGCGGCTATCGCCACACCATAGAGACCGGCCAAAGTATAAGAGCCCATCATCGCGGCCATAATCAAAATTACTGGAAGAGCGGTAGATTTCATAGAAACCGCCAGACCAGCGATGACATTAGTGCCGTGTCCGGTGGTACTAGCCTTGGCAATGTGTTTTACCGGGGAGAACTTGGTAGAAGTATAATAATCAGTTAGAGCAACCATCAAGGCAGTCAAAACCAAGCCGATAATAGAAGTAAGGAAGATATTTTTAACACTATATCCTTCGAGGCCAGACATGAGATAGCGAGTAGCAGGGTAAAAACCAACCAAAGCCAACACGCCAGCGGCCATTAAACCCTTATATAAAGCACTCATCACATTTTTATCTTTTCCTAGACGTATAAAGAAAGTGCCGAGGATTGAAGCTATAATAGAAATACCACCAAGCATTAGAGGGTAAATCACCACTTTTTCGTTGCTTGGGAAAATTAATGACCCCAATACCATTGCCGCAATTGTGGTAATAGCATAAGTTTCAAACAAATCAGCGGCCATACCAGCACAATCACCGACGTTATCACCGACGTTGTCGGCAATTACAGCTGGGTTGCGTGGATCATCTTCTGGGATGCCTTTTTCTACTTTACCTACTAAATCGGCGCCGACATCGGCGGCTTTGGTAAAGATACCACCACCAATACGGGCAAAGACAGAGATTAAACTGCCGCCAAAACCCAGACCAATCAAAGCAGAGATGTCACGAGTGAGATAGTAGAAACCAGAAACACCAAGTAAACCAAGACCAGACACCAACAAACCAGTGACCGAACCGCCCTTTACTGCCACATCCAAGGCTTTTTCAAAACCACTTTTGGCTGCTTCGGCCGTGCGCACATTAGCTTTGACCGAAATTAACATTCCGATAGTGCCGGCTAATCCGGAAAATACCGCTCCAACCAAAAACCCCAAAGCAGTCACCCAATCAACGAAAATACCCAACAATACAAAAACCACAATTGCTACATAGGCAATGGTTTTGTATTGGCGACTTAGGTAGGCTTTGGCGCCATCTTCAATCGCGCGCGCAATTGATTGCATACGATCGTCGCCGGCTGGCTGTTTTAACATCCAACGAATTAACCAACCCCCGTAAATTACCGACAAAAGCGCTGGTAAAATACCACTTAACACTACTATCATAAGTGTTAAAAATTAAATTAATAATTAAATTAAGACAGGCTTTTAGGTTGCCTTTGGGCATATTTTATGTTAAAATAGGCAAATCGTCAAGGTATGAAATACAACCTTTGGTTAAAATTTTTACGGTTTTTGGTCTATATTAAGCGATTTTTTTGGTGGTCAGGCGCCAAAGCCGGATTATTATTTTCAAAAATATTTAACTGGTTTTTCCGTTTTGGTGGACTGCTTATTTATAATTTTAATTCTCTATTAAAACGAATTGGTCTAAGCAGTGGTGGTGGAGTAATTGCCAGAGATATTTTGCAACCGACAATTTTTTTGTTGTTATTTTTGGTGGCCATACCACAAACCAATCTTTACGCCGCTAAAAGCGCTTTTTTACCTGGCCAGAAAACCATCGCCTTTAATTTAGTTGGAGAAACGGCCGATTATTCTTTTGAGGAAGTGGTGGCTGTCTCAGAACAAAAAGAAACTACCCCAAGCTATTCTTGGCGTACCGGTGTCATCAGCGCTGGGGATAATTTAGCTACTGATGAGATGGTCTATAATCAGGATTTGGTCGGCACATTTGCTGGTGGCATGGCCATTAACAAACCACTACTAATGACCGGTTCAATTGGCAAGAGTGGGTCTGGGCGCAAAGAGCCGATCCAATACACTGTGGTGCCGGGCGATTCCCTCAATAATATTGCGGCTCGGTTTGGGGTAAATGTGGCAACAATTTTGTGGGAAAATAATTTATCTACCAAGACAAAACTAAGATTGGGTCAGACAATTTCTATTCCACCAGTAAGCGGAGTGATGTATACCGTGAAGAGAGGTGACAGTCTTGGCCGGGTTGCCAAAACATATGGGGCCAACATCTCCGATATTATTGCTTTTAACAATTTAGCCTCAGATGGCCATGATTTGCGAATTGGCGAGCGGATAATGATCCCAGGAGGTACCAGACCAGAATCAAAAGTAGTTGTCAAACCAACCTCAAAGATCGGGGCTAATAACGTAATACCAAAAAATGGCAAGAAGTATATTACTCAAGAGGAGGTTTATGGTGAAGTAATCACCCCACCATCATCTAATCAGTCACCTAGCGCCGCTGGTTTTGTGTGGCCGACCGCCGCCCGCTACATCACTCAGTATTTTGGTTGGAAACACCACGCTCTTGATATTGCCGGTCCATTCCAAACACCAAATTATGCCGCCAAAGCCGGCGTGGTGGAAAAATCTCAGTGTGGCTGGAATAGTGGATATGGCTGTGTGGTCATAATTGATCACGGCAATGGAGTGAGGACCCTATATGGCCACAACGCTCGTCTACTGGTTAGCCCTGGCGATTATGTAGAAGCGGGCCAGACCATCGCCCTGATGGGAAACACCGGTAATGTCCGCGGTGTAACTGGCATCCACCTCCATTTTGAAGTGATCATCAATGGTGCACGCGTCAATCCGCTGGGGTATGTCAGATAATCTTGATTTTTCTTCTAAAAAATGATATCCTGCTATTACCATTTGGTACCGTCGTCAAGTAGTAAGACAAGGGTCTGCAAAACCCTTATGCGTGGGTGCAAATCCCACCGGTACCTCAGAATATCCCGATTAAGTCGGGATATTTTTAGTTGTAAGATTTTGTCCTAAATTGTAGAGCTTCGGCAATATGTCCACTATCCACATTTTCTTGGTTTCCCAAATCAGCAATAGTGCGTGCAATTTTTAATAAACGATAATATGATCGGGCAGAGAGATGCATTTTTTCCACGGCTGTACGCAACAAAATTAAACCAGCTTGATCCAGCTGACAAAATTTTTTTATCTCATTATTTCCCATCTCAGCATTAGAAATGATGTTGCTATTTTTAAATCTGTTTTGTTGAATATCTCTGGCGACTATCACCCGTCGGCGAATTTGAGCCGAAGTCTCACTTTTTTGATCAGCGGTTAGTTTTTCAAAATTCAACCTTGGCACTTCAATATGCAAATCAATACGATCTAAAATCGGCCCACTAATTTTCTTTTGGTATTTATTTAAAATCGCGGCCGAGCAAGCGCAGGTTTTTTGTGGATCGCCAGCATAGCCACATGGGCAGGGGTTCAAAGACGCGGCCAAGATAAAGCGCGCGGGAAATTTTAGTGTGCGTTGTGCCCGAGCAACCGTAATAGAACCATCTTCGAGCGGCTGTCGCAGGGCCTCAATAGATTCACGATTAAATTCTGGGAATTCATCCAGAAATAATACCCCGCGATGAGCCAACGAAATTTCGCCCGGGCGGGGCAATTTGCCACCGCCTACCAGCGCCACATGCGAAATAGTGTGATGAGGCGAACGGAAAGGCCGATGATTGATGAGACCGTGTGATAATAGTCCCGCAATAGAATATATTTTGGTAACTTCTAATCTCTCAACATCAGTAAGCGGCGGCAGAATTGTGGGCAAAGTCTTGGCTAAAAGCGTTTTGCCCGATCCGGGCGGTCCGGAAAACAAGACATTGTGCCCACCAGCGGCCGCCACTTCAAGAGCGCGTTTGGCGAATTCTTGCCCCTTGATTTGGCTCATATCAAAAAGATCGCCAATAGGTGCGGGGGTAGTGGATGAAAATTGTGAAAATGTTTTAAGAAAATTTTTTTTCAGCAGATGGTTAATCACCTCGGCTAGGTTGTTGGCTGGAAAAATATTTATATCTTTGATCAAAGCTGCTTCCGAGAGATTTTCTTTTGGTACTATTATATTCTCGATTCCGTTTTCTTTGGCATATAATACTATCGGCAACACCCCCTGTACTCGGCGCAGGCTGCCATCTAGCGCCAACTCTCCCAATAGTAAGATATTAGAAAGATCAGGAATATTTTTTTCTTGGGCCAGGATTATGCCACTGGCCATGGCCAAATCATAGAGTGGCCCTTCTTTGTGCAAATTAGCCGGCGCTAGATTGATTAGGATGCGAAAATTAAAAGGATAATTATAGCCAGAATTTTTAATTGCGCTATGGATGCGATCTTTAGCCTCCTGAATTGAAGTATCGGTGAGCCCAACAATATTTAGGCTGGTTTGGCCTTTGTTGATGTCAACCTCCACCTCCACGCCAGCACAGGACAGCCCCAAGGGCGCCGCGCAAGCAAGTTTGACAAACATATTTAATTTTTAAAAAATTTATTTGGTAATAAAATAATTATAAATCCACAAATAATTAAGAGGTCAGCTAAATTGATTAGTCCCGTACCAAACAGCCAATAATCTATGGTGGCTTTAAAAAATAGACGATCAATAAAATTGGAAAGCGCGCCCAAAAAAATTGCAACTAAGCCAGTAAATAAATTTAAGGAGTTTGGTTTTTTATAAAAATGATAAATAATTATGGGCAGGATGATTAATATTGGCAAAGTGAGAAGAATAGTGAGGGTGTTAGGGAATGGTAAATTAAAAGCAATGCCCGGATTTTGATATGGCTGCCAGCCGATTATCGGCAACAGCAGTTTGGGGCTAGTAAAAAAATTTAGAGATAAATTTTTTAGAAATCTATCGGCCAAAAATAAAAAAAATCCGCCAGCAATAACCATCAAACAA
>Ga0233425_10002516_pt1 | contig 35742 bp, 24 predicted proteins | sample Watercolumn_Towu_2_FD_181712 | JGI IMG/M metagenome (GOLD analysis project Ga0233425, IMG submission 181712) | Freshwater microbial communities from Lake Towuti, South Sulawesi, Indonesia - Watercolumn_Towuti2014_140_MG | ecosystem: Environmental > Aquatic > Freshwater > Lake | place...
TCGCGCGTCGCAGCAATCTCGAAGATGACTGCACCGGTCGCTTCTTCGAGGGGAGGTTTCGTTGTCGGGAAGTCACCGATGAGAGTGCCTTGTTGGTGTGTGGCCTGTACGTGGATCTCAATCCCATTCGTGCGGGCGAAGTGCGCACGCCCGAAGCGGCCAGTCACTGCTCCGCGTCGTTCCGCAGTCAGGCGCGGAGAGCGACCCAGGGAAAGCAGCCGTCAGGCGAACCGGCAGCAGACGGCTGGCTGGCGCCCCTGTCACTGGAAGCCGGTCAACTGGGTGACGTACCGTCCCAGAGCGGTCGGCGGGCTTCTGACAAGGGGCTGTTGTCGATGTCGCTGGAGGAGTACCTGCAGTTGTTCGATTGGTGCGGCCGGCAGATTCGCGGGAAGCAGCAAGGCACAGTACCGGCGGACTTGGCGGCGATTGTCGACCGGCTCGGGGTGACACCCGGGGAACTGTTGGCGACGGTCCAGGAGTTCCCGCAACGCTTTCGCCGCCTGGCGGGAACGGTGGAGCAGTTCACGAAGCGCGCGGCGGAAGCAGGCCGGCACTGGCTGCAAGGCGTGCGGTGTGCCGCCCGGGTATTTCGCTGAGCACTCGCGAGTTCCGTAGGCGCATCGGCCGCGCCCGTCATGTTCCTTCTGCAATTAGCCCGCTGCAGCCGAGCGGTGCCGCGCGCCGACGGTTCCGTGAGCTCCTCTTGCAGTGCACAACTCACGGTCTTCGTACGTCGTTCGTTCTCACTGTGTCTGTTCGGCGCAACTTGCTAGCGCCAAGTTGGTGCCTGTTTACCGGCCAGCCGCCCGATTTCCGCGCCGAAACCCATTCCGGAGTGTGGGTGTCTATGGGCTCTCCTGCAATGTGAACAACCTCCGTCGGCGATGCGCGCACACGTGGAGGTCCCCATCGCAGAAGGCACACGCCTGATCCCTGACGTACAAATCGATCCGCCGAAAAGCCGTCTCCGCCGGCCAACGGTGCCCGATGGCAACCGCCTCCCTGCTTGAATGCGCAGGGAGAAGTCTAAACCCACGCCGGCTTTGGAGGAAAGGCAGTTTCTGTTATTCAAGGGGGCGGTTGGATATAATCGTTTCCTGCGACCTGCAATTGGAAAACGATACCCCAAAGTGCAAAAACCACACAAACACACCATGAAACACCTGCTCGCCTCGCTCATCCTCACCACCACGCCGCTGCTGGCCGCTGACTGGCAGCTCGGCATCAATGCCACCCTTATCAAGGACGGCGACTCGGAGATCGTCCAACTGGAAGGCAAGGGCGAGAACACCGAGATCGGGCGCGTGGCGTGGCTCAAGGGCCTCGCCTTCACCGACGGCACCATCGAGTGCGAGGTGAAATCCGTGAATCGCAATGACCGCGCACACAATTACCTCGGCCTCGTTTTCCGCGTGCTCGACGACAAGCGTTATGACCTCGTCTATCTGCGCTGGCGCAACGACCGGGTCTTCCGCAATCGCGAACTGCAATATGTGCCCGTGAGCGATGGCATGGACCGCTGGCGCGATTTTCAGGGCAAATGGAACGCCGCACGCGGTGACCTCAAGGACGGCGAATGGATCAAGCTGCGGCTCGAAGTGAAGGGCAAGTCGCTGAAACTCTTCCTGGCAAATGAAAAGGAACCCGCGCTGAGCGTGGACGATCTCGCCAGCCAGGGGCCGACCGGTTCCGTGGGCGTGTGGGCTTTCCCGACCTCCGGCACCGGACACTTTCGTAACCTCAAGGTCACACCCGCCGCGCCATGAGACTGTGCTCCGTCGTCTCTTTCGCCATCGCGTGTTTTGCGCTCGATGCCCTACATGCCGCCGACCTCAGGCCCGGCGGCGTGGTGAAACTGCAGTTCCCCGAGTTGCCGCCGACGCTCCAGGCGATGGTGAAGGAAGGCAACATCCCCGCCACGCTCACGGCCCGCCTGCCGGACAACTACACGCCGGAGGGCCAGTGGCCGCTGTTCGTCTTTCTGCCCGGCGGCGGGGGCGGACACGGCCTTGGCATTGATGAAGCGGCGCAAACCATCGGTCCGCGCGACTTCATCGCGGTGACGATGCCTTTGTTCAAACGCCGCTTCCTGCGCGACGAGCCGACCGGCGGCCTCCACATCACGATTGATGACTTCGAGAAAATCCGCACCTGCTACCGCGCCATGCTCGGCAGGCTCCTCGCCGAGGTGCCCGGCATCGTGAAGGAGCGCAGCACGCTGGGCGGTTTCTCCAATGGCGCGCACACCACCGCCACGCTGCTGGCAGGCAGGGATGAGTTCATCGCCGAACACTTCAGGCAGTTCTGCTTCGTGGACGGCGGACAGGACTTCCTCGCCGCGCACTGCCTGCATCAACTCGCCGCCAGGAAGTGGCGCCTGCTCGTGCTGAAGGGCGACCAGCCATTGATGCGCGACCCGCTCAACGATGGCAACCCAACCGACCTGCGCCCGTTGCTCGACGCCACCTGGAAAGTCAGCGACACCGTCGCCCGGCATTTCAAACTCGACTGGCAGCTCATCACCATGCCCGGCCGTGGGCACGCCTTTCCGCCCGAGTATCGTCGGCTCGTCGGCCAGTGGGCGCGAGGCGAGGACTTGGACTTCCTCCCGCCTAAAGCAACTGCGGCGAAGGACCGATAGCGACCACCTCCGCGAGGGCGATCCCGCGCCCTCGCGATTTTCCTCCAGATCCCATCCCCATGAAAACCATCGCTTCACTCGCCGCCCTGCTGCTCAGCGCCTTTACCGGTCACGCCGCGCCCGCCAGCATCGAACGCTTCAGATTTTTCGAGGCAGCCTTCGAGGCGCAGGCGCGACCCGCGAATCCCTACACCGAGCTGGACGCCACCGCCGAGCTGCGCCGGCCCGATGGCTCGACGCGCACGCTGCCGTTGTTTTGGGATGGTGGGCAAACATGGAAACTGCGCGTGAGCCCGGACGCGCCCGGCGATTGGTCATTCACCGTGCGCTCCAGCGACGCGGGACTGAACGGCAAGGCAGGCGAGTTTGCGTGCGTCGCATCGCGGCGGCGCGGGAGCATCGAGCTGATGTGTGGCGCGACGCAGCACTTTCAGTATCAGAACGGCGAACGCCTGTGGTTCATGGGCGACACGGCCTGGGCGCTCGTCGCCGACAACGACCGCGAAAAGCACGACCGCGCGAGCGTCGAGCGCTATTTGGAGAACCGCGCGACGCAGGGCTTCAATGTCGTGCATCTCATGCTGCTCAACGAAGCGGGCTGGGGAAACTCCGGCGGCCCGCCGTGGCGCGATCTGGCAAAGGAGCAGATCAATCCCGATTACTGGCGCGAGGCGGATGCGCGGATTGCTTTTGCCAACGCGCAGGGTCTCACTGTCGGCCTCGCGCTGGCGTGGGGTGAGAAGACTGGCGACGAAAGGTATCCGTGGGGTCGTTTCCCGAGCGTCGAGGCGCGGAAACGCTACGCCAGTTACATCGCGGCGCGTTACTCGGCTTACGACGTGTATTTCATCGTCTCCGGCGAATGGCATGGCGAGGTGAAGACTCGCAAATCCACCGAGGCGGAGGTGAAACGCGAGTTCATCGCCATCGGCGATGCCTTGCGTGCCGCCGATCCGCACCGGCGCATGATCGGCATCCATCCGATGACCGCGCACGGCAGCACGCACGAGTTCAATGATGCGGCGTGGATGAGCTTCGGCGACTACCAGCAGAACTACTACTTCCTGCACGAGCGCATCATCGAGTCTCGGCGCTTCGGCAAGCCCGTGGTGAATTCCGAATACGCCTACTTCCTGCGCGACGCGAACGGCGACGGCATCGTGGACAAACACCACAGCTACACCATCGCCGACATCCGCCACGCGACCTGGGACATCGCGATGGCGGGCGGCTACGTCGTCACCGGTTTCGGCTCCACCTACATGGGCGGCGCGCGTCATCCCACCACCTTCCTGCCCGACGACTCGGCGAACGTGCCATGGATCGAGCAAATCCAAATCCTCCAGCGATGCTTTACCGGGCTGGAATGGTGGAAGCTCGAGCCGCACGACGAGCTGCTCACCTGCGCCACGCAGCGCAGCGCGGGCCGCAACCGCCGCGTGGAAGTCAACGACCGCCAGCGCACGATGAACCAAACCTCCGCCACGACCTACTGGTGCCTCGCCGAGCCGGGGAAACAATACTTGCTCTACGCACGCGGCCTGCGCGAGGCGGTGAACATGAAAGTGGAAAACGCCGCATCGTGGCGCGCACGGCTGTTCAATCCGCGCACTGGTGAAATCACGAATTATCCAGCAACGCTGCAAGACGACCAATTCGAGTTCCGTCCCGCCGATGAGCAGGATTGGCTGATCCTCCTCAACACGCCATGAACCGTCTCACCAACTCATTCGCCACCTATGAATAGCTGCATGTCGTCCTTTTTATCTGCCGCTTGTGTCCTGGTCTGCACCACCTTCGCAGCGCCGCCCGGGAGTCGTGGAGCGCCATGCTCGTCAAACCGCTCTGGGGCGATCCCGACCGGCAGAAGGCTCCGCGGAAGAATGCCGCGAAGTGAATCGTTGGCGGAAGCGTCCAGGCCTAACATCTCAATTCAAAACCATCCAACCTCTCACCACATGAGAACCTCGCTCTCACTCGTCGCAGCTTCCATCGTGCTGCTTTCGTCATTCGCCGTTCGTCATTCGTCATTCGCACAAGGCGCCGTGCCTGCCTTTCCCGGCGCGCAGGGCTTCAACACGCACCTCTGCACGCACGGTCGCGGCGGAAAGGTGCTCGTCGTCACCTCGCTGGAGGACAACTCCAAGGGGCAGCCGCAGCCGGGCACGTTCCGCTGGGCGTGCGCACAGGAGGGGCCACGCGTCATCGTGTTTGCCGTCGGCGGCGTGCTGGCGTTGACGAAGGAAGTCACCGTCGCGCCAGATGTCTATATCGCGGGCCAGACCGCGCCGGGCGATGGCATCTGCCTCACGCAGGCCGGGCTGAAGCTCGGCTCGAACACGCTCATCCGCCATGTGCGCTTCCGCCCCGGCGACCAGATGCCCGGCGCGGCGCTCACGAAGCGCGACGCCTTCAATGCGCAAGGCGACAACATCATTCTCGACCACTGCTCCATCGCGTGGACGACGGACGAATGCTTCCGCGTCAACGGCGGCGAGAACGTCACGCTCTCGTGGTGCTTCATGGGCGAGGGGCTGCACATCACGCAGCGCGCCGAGATGCACAACTACGGCCCCGCGCTGGAGCCGAACTTCGAAACCGGCGGCATGTCGAAGAACATCACCTTGCATCACTGCCTGATGAGCGGATTCGCCGCGCGCTCACCGCTCATCGGCAACGGCGACCGTGAGGTGCATCTGCTCTTCGCCAACAACGTGCTCTACAACTACGGCGGGGCGAAGTATCCGCCCATCCACACCTACGCGCCGAAGCAGGCCGGGCCGAAAGCGGGCGCGGCCTTCGGGCGCGTGGATGTCATCGCGAACTACTTCAAAGAAGGCCCTGTCACGCCCGCCGGCTCGCCCGTCGTGCTCGTGCATGGTTTATACCCGAACGGCGGCATTTATCTCGAGGGCAACCTCGCCGCTGCGCTGCCGGAGACGGGTGATGATTGGGCAAAACTGATGGCTGATGCCAACGACCCTGCCGTGCTCGCGCGCCGCGCGAAAGCCGCGCAGCACACCATCTCCGGCATCGCCTTCACCGACGCGGCGACCGCCTACGAGCGAGTGCTCCAGCACGCGGGAGCGACCTACCCGAGACGCGACAGCGTGGACGAGCGCTTCGCCCGCGACGCGCGCAGCGGCACCGCCTTCCGCGGCACGGGCGGAGGCAAGGAAGGCGGCGGCTTCGGCGCTTACCACGACTACATCTTCGCCGATCCCGCCACGACGCTGAAGCGCCACACCGAAGGCCCGAAAGCCCCGCACAAGAACCTCGGCATGAAGCTGGAGGACATCGACCCCGTGCCCGGCGGCAAAGAATACTTTGCCAGCTTCAAAGGCGGCCCCGCGCCCCAGGACTCCGACGCCGACGGCATCCCCGACGCCTGGGAAACCGCGCATGGCCTCGACGCGATGAAACCCGACAGCGCGAAGCTCATGCCCTCCGGCTACAGCGCCATCGAGGAGTATCTCGAATCGCTCGCCACGCCGGCCCGATGACGAGAAGGTTGAATGAAAGACGGTCTTTTCGAGTTTCATCCCGCCGATGGGCAGGACTGGTGTAGTAGCCCATTGATCTTCGGCGTGACCATTTGTCCAGTGAACGCCGCGACGGTGAGCGGCGTAGTCGCGGCCCACGGAGGGGCAATCCTCGCCAGCGCAATCGGGAAATCGCCGATTCGCCGGCCAGCGCAGGCCGGCGGCGCAGTGCATTGACAATCCCCGACTGCATACAGGTGATCGCAGGTGTCCTCTGCGTTCACTGTTGATAGGCCTACACACCCGCGCGGCTGCCCTCTCAGGTGTGCTTCTCGCTCGCGGTGAGCTTTCCCTGCTCCGCACGCAGCTCTTTGAGCGCCGTGGTGTACCCGCGCTCGTAGGTCGCGCAGCCCACGGGTTTCTGGCGGATGAGGAACTCGATACAGTTGTCGCACAATGTGCACCAGTTCAACTCGTCGGCCCTGCCCGCCTCGAGCTTGGAAGCGAACAGGGGATCGGCGAGCGACTGGCGGCCGATGGCCATCATGTCGCACACCCCTTCGCGGATGTGCTTGTTGCCCCAGTACAGGAACGAGGACTCTTCGGGCTTCACCCCGCGGAAGGTGTTCGTCCCGTCCCTGTATCCCGCGGTGTTCGAGGCGATCACGGCCGTCGAGGGCTTGAGCGCGCTCTTCAACATCTTCTGAAAGTAGAAGTGCAGGTACGCGGTCTCGGGCACGTTCTTGTACGACTGCACGATGGCCAGCGTGAGCGAGGGGTTGCCCGCGCTCTCGATGATGAATTTTCCCCCGCGGGCCTCCAGGCCCTTCACGAGGTCCAGTGGCTCGGCGAGGTCCATGATCGGCGTGTCGGGCCCGGCGGTCCCCACGCCGCCGGGCACTCCTTCCCACATCGAGACCTTCGAGCCGACGAGGAACCCCGGGTCATTCACTTCCTTCGCCACCCGCTCGTAGAACTCGTACGCGAAGCGAGTGCGGTTGGCCCAGGAGCCACCGTACTTCCACTTCCTGTCGTTGAAGGGGCGCAGGAACTGCGTGCCCAGGTACCCGTGGCAGAGCTTGAAGTCCACCCCGTCGGCGCCGCAGTCGTGGGCCATCTTCGCGGCGAACACGAAGCGTTCGAGGATCTCGTCCACCTCCTCCTCGGACAGGAGCCTGCCCTCGTAGCCGGGGAACGGTTTCACGCAGACCCGCTCGGAGAACTCGGGGTCGGAGAGCTCGCCCGAGTGTGTGAGCTGCCAGATGATGAGCGGCTTCGGGTTTGCCTCCCGCATCGCTGTCACCAGGCGCGCGAGGTCCTTCTGGTTCTGGGGAAGCGCAGTGAGTTGGTGGAGCCTCCCGCGGTTCTCGTCCACCACGGACAGGGCCTCCACCACGATCACTCCCGCGTTGCCGCGCGCGAGTCTCTCATAGCGTCTGAACGCCGTGTCGGTGGGATTGCCGCTGGTGTCCGCGTCGCAGCATTCCATCGCGTTGATGGCGATTCGGTTGGGCGCCGTCTTCGTCCCGATCTTCACGGGTGTGAGCAGCGGCATTGTCTCGGTCATTTCTTCTCCTTGCCTGTCACTCTTTCATGGGCTGGCAGAACTCGATGACGTGGCTGCAAGAGTCCGCGCGTGCCCTCATATCCCACGTGTTGATCGCGATTTGGTTGATGCCCTTCACCGCCATGGCAGGCCTCTTCCTACTTCGCCAGGATCTCGCGCTCGGTGGCCTCGGCAGACACGAACACCTTGATCAGGTTCGGGTCTGTACGGAGCTGTTTCAGCGCGGCTGCCAGCTCCTCCAGCGGAACGATCATCGAGAACATGGGCTTCGGGTCGATATGGCCGTGGGCCAGCAGCTCGATCGCGTCCGGCCAGTCAGGGCCCACCCCGGCGCAGGAGCCGACAACCGTCAACTCGCCCAGCACCAGGTCGAAAGGCTTCACCGTGATCGTGTCGTCGCCGGCGCAGATGCCGAAGGCGGCCAGGGTGCCGCCCGGGCGGACCATCCGGAATGCCTGCTCGTAAGTCTGTGTCGTGCCGACAGCCTCCACGACGAAGTCTGCGCCCCTGCCGCCGGTGAGCGTTTTCACCGCGGCCACGGGGTCCTTGCCGTCCTTGATGTTGATCGTGACGTCGACGCCGAACTGCTTCGCGATAGCCAAACGCTTCTCGTTGTCGCCGATCACGATCACGGGAGCGGCTCCGCGCAGCCGGGCCAGCAGCCCGTGCAGCACACCCAGGCCGCTTCCAATCACCGCGACGGAGCTGCCGTGCGTGACCTTCGCGGCCTTGGAGGAGTGGATGACGCAGGAGACGGGTTCCACGAACGCGCCGGCCAGGAAGTCGAGCTGGTCGGGCAAAACGTGCACGTTCTCCGCGGGAGCCTTCACGTATTCGGCGTAGGTGCCGTCCACGTGGATGCCCAGTTGGTGGAAGTCCCGGCACATCAGCTTCTGGCCGCGCCTGCAGTAGAAGCAGGTGCCGCAGGCCATGTTGATGTCCGCGGTGACTTTGTCCCCTGCCCTGATGCCCTTCACCTTCTTCCCGACCTCGGCCACGACGCCCGAGAACTCGTGGCCCGCGATCATCGGAAGCTTGTCCGCGGAATACTTGCCCGTGTAGATGCTCCAGTCGGTTCCGCAGATGCCCGTGTACTTCACCTTGATGAGCACCTCGGTGTCCTCGATCTGGGGAACCGGCACCTGCTTCACCACGAGCTGGTTGGGCTTTTCGATCACGGCAGCCTGCATCATCTTCGCCATTGTTGTGTCTTTCCTTTCGTGTGCGCGCCGTCCTACTGGAACAGCACGTCGTTCCTGCCTTCGTAGGGTTTCTCGATCAGCAGGGGCTTCAGGTACGCGATTGTCTTAGTGATCCCGTCGTGCCTGCTCATGGTCACGTCCTCGTGCTCGTAGCTCATGACGTAGTCGTAGCCGATCAGCGCGAGTTCTGTGATCACTTTCTTCCAGGGCACCGAGCCCCAGCCGGGGATGCGGAAGCGGAAGCCGCGACCCAGCCTCTGCCAATCGCCCTGGGGAATACGACCCGAGCGCTTCACGTTGTGCTCGACAATCTCGCCGTCCTTGGCATGCACGTGGTAGATCCTGTCCTTGAGCTGGTCGATGAAGTTTTCCACGTTGATGTCGAGGTAGATCAGGTTGGCGGGATCGAAGTTGAACCCGAACTCCTTCCTACCTCCCATCAGCTCCACGGCGCGCAGGGCCGTGTCCACGTCGTAGGCAAGCTCGTTGGGGTGCGGCTCGTGGGCGAACTTCACGCCATACTCGCCGAACTTGTCCAGGATTTTCCCCCAGCGCTCCACGAACTCCTGTTCCATGTCCGACCAGCCTCTCGAGTAGGGCCACGGGAAGAACCTGCCGAAGTTCTCGCACCCGACGAACCCCGTGACCACGGGAACGCCCAGCGCGTTGGCAGCCTGCGCGGTTTTGATCATGCGCTCGGTGCCGAAGCGGATCTTCTCTTCTTTGGTGCCCTTGCAGATCGCGTCGGTGTCCTTGCCGTAGGGGCCCAGCACGATCTGGCCCTCGGGGTGGTTGGCCAGCGCCGAGATGACAAGGCCGTGGCTCGCGATCATCGTCACAAGTGCCTTCGCGTTGGAGCCTTTCAGTACGTCGTCCAGGTTGAGCTGGGGGTTGTTCGCGAAGGCGGGAAGCTCCACGGCCTGGTAGCCGAGGTCCGCCGCCATCCTGCACACATCCTCAAGCTTCATGTCGAGGAACGTCGCCGTGAACAGTCCGATCTTCATCGCTCTCTCCCTCCTTCAGAATTCGATCGACCGCACCAGGTCTCCCAGGACAGCCTGGCTCGCGCGCAGGTGCTCGAAGGCCCGCATTAGTCTCGCGTACTTCGCGGCGTTCGCCGCCGTGGGCTTCTCCACGCTCACGACCCTGTGCACGTCGTTCACCCGGGAGAAGTCCTTCCACAGCCCCGCCCCGACGGCTGCCACGGCCGCGGCGCCCAGGGAGGCGGCATCCTGGTCCACCGTGGTCTTCACGATGTCCATGCCGTACACGTCGGCGAAGATCTGCCTCCACAGCGGGCTCTTGCTGCCCCCGCCCACCAGGAGCATCTCCTTCGCGAGGGGCACGTAGCGCTTCAGAACTGCCAGCACCGCTCCCAGGTTAAGCGCGATGCCCTCCATGCCCGCCCTGACAATGTCAGCCCGGGTGTGGCGCAGGTCGATGCCGGCGAATGCGCCGCGGATGTTCGGTGTCGGCTCCTGCGTTCCGCCGCCGGCCAGGCTGGGGTTGAACAGCAGCTTGTTGGCGCCGATCGGCACGCCTGCCGCCATCTCGTTCATCACCTCGTAGGCGTCGCGGCCGTCGACAGTGGGTCCGCCAAACAGCGTGTCCCGGATCCACCGGAAGGAGTTGCCGCCCGAGAAGATGCTCACCGCGGAGGTGTACATGCCCGGCACCACATGGGTGAACACGTAGGGCTTGTCCTTGAAGTCCAGCACGGGCCTGCCCGACGAGACGGCGATCCAGCAGGAGGAGCCCAGCGACGTGTAAACGCTGCCCTCCACCGTGTTGCGCGCGCCGAGGGCCATGCAGGAGTTGTCCACCCCGCCGCAGGCGACCTGGACCGACCGGGGGAGACCCAGCTCCGCAGCCGCCTCCGCGGTGAGGTTTCCGAGGATCTTCGTCGACGGGACAATCTCAGGGAAAAGCTCCGCCGGCAGGCCGCTCGCCTCGATGAATTCGGGCTTGTAAGCCCAGTTCGCGAGGTCGTAGGCGCCACTTCCCGAGGCGTAGGAGAAGTCGGTGGCGATCCGGCCCGTGAGCTTCAGGTTGATGTAGTCCTTGGAGCCGATGATCACGTGCACTTGGGCGAACAGGGCCGGCTCGTTGTCCCTGTACCACATCGCCTTGAACAGGGAGTAGCACTCCGCGGGGAATCCGTTCCCCGTGCTCATGTACCACTTCTCGCCGTCGATCTTCGAGAAGAACGCGGCTGTCTGCCGCGACGCCCGAGTGTCGGACCAGATCGGCGTGGCCTCGCGCAGGAGATTCCCCGCCCTGTCCACCGGGACGACCCCGAGGCTCTGGCCCGAGATGGCAATGGCCGCAATGTCCGCGGGAGCCGCGATGCCCGTGGCCAGGAGTTCCCGCGTGCTGCGCACGATCGCGTTCCACCAGTCCCCAGGCCTCTGCTCGTGCCAGCCCGTGTCGGGGTACAGAGTGTCGTACGAGACGAAACTAAAGGCGAGGCAGGTCCCGTCCGCGTCGAACAGCGACGCCTTGCTGCCGCCCGTGCCCAGGTCGTAGGCGATGATCTTCGAGACTGCCACCGTCATACCTCCAGCACGCCGCCGGGAAGGGCGGACACCTGGCGCACTAGGTCCATCGCGGAGTTCATGTTGATACCAAACCTCGCCACGCCCATGCGCAGCATCTGCACGACGGTGTCCAGGTCGCGCACGGCCCCCGCGGCCTTGACCTTGATCGCACCGCCCACGAACGAAGTGATGAGCCTGATCATGTCGAGGCTGGACCCGTTGGGGATCCACCCCGTGGAGGTCTTCACGAAGGCCGCACCGCCTGCGATGCACATCGCGCAGGCGATCCTAATCTCATCCTCGCTCAGGTGGGGCGCCTCGATGATGACCTTCACGGGCAGCGGGGCGGCGGCTGCGACCACGGCCCGGATGTCCTCCTGCACGATCCCGTGGTGGCCCGAGCGCAGCCTTCCCACGTTGATCATCATGTCCATCTCCTGCACGCCGTCAGCGATGAGCGCCTTCGCCTCGGCGACTTTGACGTCCGTCCTGTGCGCGCCGGACGGGAAGCCCACGGGCGCGCCCACCAGGATGTCGGGTGTGTCGGCCAGCTCGCCGCGCAGGAACGAGACCCAGCAGGGCAGCACGTGCACCGCGACGAAGCCGTATTCCTTCGCGTTCGCCACCATCTCACGGATCTCACTCTCCCCGTGGGGAGTGCGCACTGCGCTGATGTCGATGAGCCGGGCGAGGTCGCGGGCTGAGAGCATCATTCAGGCGCGGTCCTTGAATCGTGGGTGAATGCCGATGCGAACGCGCGCGGAAGCCTGACCTTCGCGTCCACGCAGTACTCGTTCCTATCGGCCATCACGAGGAGCACGGCGACCTCTTCTGGATGCGCAGGGCCGCCGCTTCGCTGGGGCTCGCGCTGCGCGCCGTGATGTAATCCGTTGCCGCCTCGATCGCAAGCTGTAATCGGGTTCCAGCATCCGCTTCTCGATGCCGGGTGCGAACTCGGGCACCAGGTAGTTAGTCATGCGGCCTGACGCGAATTTTAGACCCCCGCCGTTGACGGCTGCAAGGCGAGCTCCTTGCATGGGCGGCGCATGGGATGCGGGCGTGCGGGCGGCGGCATCGTAAACCCGTCCGTTTTGTTCACACATTGGCTTGGCCTTGTTTCCGCAATTTCCCGCCTGCTTCCGGGCGGGTGCGGGCGCATGATGGGGGCAAGTGGGCGAATCCCGCGTCCATCGCCGCCTGGCGACGGCGGGCGGGTGGGCACGCAAGGGCCACGGCGCGCAACTACAGCGGTGTGTTTCACCGGAGCGTCGAACGCCGGGGACGCAACTTGCTTCGGCGCCACCGGATGCAGGAAAGGAGTTGCCGTAATCTGCATTGTTGTCGACCGACGCACCTTTACACGCACGCCAGCCTGACCCTTGAGCCTTCTCGGCTCGCCATTGTTTCGACGACAGACAGCCACGGGGGCCCTCCAACCGGCTGGTGCACCAGGTGGATGTGACTGGGCGCGCAAGTAAGATACGTTTGGCTCAACAGCAATCTGCAAGTGAGGGCCCACACTCCGTTTTCGCTCGACGAAGTCGTACTGGACATTACCCAACGGTTACAGCAGTCCCTTGTGGCCAGCGGCGCGGAACCGGCACATCTGAAAGCGATCGGTGTCTGGGATGGTCAATAGCTGTGTTGTGAACACAAACGGAAACCAAACAATAACCGCAGTGGCCGTTCTGCTGGTGCTTGCCGTGGCGAACTCTGGCTTTACTGCGAACGAGCCCGCCGGCGACACGCCGAGCCTGTTCGCGACTGCACCTCCACCTGCACCGGTCACGACGTGGCCAACGGCGCCACTCGGGCACTACCGGACCTCGGCCGAACGCGAGATCGACCCCACGACGTTGTACGGCAAGCTGGTGGTCGGCTACCAGGGCTGGTTCTCGACTGTCGGTGTCGCGGGCCAGAGCGCTGGAGCGCGATTGGAGCCAAACGCCGCTCGAACTGAATCAGACGACCCTGCTCACGAAACCCGGAGTTCGGGGTCGCCATCGGAACATCCCGGCCAACGCAACGGCGCTTTCCATTTCATGGAGTAGATTTCCAGCGCATTTACGCTAAGCACCCGTTGTCGAGCGCCCCTATTGCCGCTAGCCCAGCGGAAACATTGCCCATCTCCGGTAATGGCGTCCCGACTCAACCGAACCGCGGCCGGCCGAGGCATCGCGTTCGCTCAAACCCGCCTGATTTTTCTTCGACACAGAAGGTTGCGCCGACGGTGTCAGCGAACTCACTATCACTAGCGTACCCGTCCGGGCTTCCCGATGGGAAAGCCTCGCTGCGTTACCATTTCTTGTCGGCTGCGACCCGAGTGCGGCTGCGCCGAAGGTATCGATCGTATCGTTGCCTTGCGCACCGGCGTCCCAGTTTTTGGAAGTGGGGGAATTGCTCTCGTGGCAGTTACAGCTCGTGCTGACCTACTGTTCTTTGAAGGCAGTACTGTGTTGGTCGTCAGAGGAGGCATGTGATGGCGTTTCGCATCGGAACGAGGCTAAGACTTGTCAGCGTCCTGTTCGCGGTTGTCACGCTGGGACTCGGTGCCGCGGTTGGATATATGCTCCACAAGGTGCGTGTGAATGGGCCCATCTATACACAGATTGTGCTCAGCAAAGACTTGATTGCCGATGTGCTGCCTCCTCCCGAATACATCATCGAGTCGTATCTGAACGTTCAGCTTCTGCTGCGGGAAAAGGACCCGGTCGAGCGTCAGCGGACGGTGGAGCGGTGCGGTCAGCTTGAAACGGACTACAACGAGCGGCTGGAGTACTGGAAGGCGAATCTGCCGGATGGCGAGATGAAGCGTTGCCTGGTTGAGCAGTCGTCTGCTCCCGTTCAGAAGTTCTTTGCCGTCATGAAGGACTCGTTCCTACCGGCAATCCAGCGCAATGACCTCGATGCGGCCGAGCGGCTGGCGCAGAACGAACTCTGTGAGTATTACCGATTACACCGGGCGGCGGTTGATCGAGTTGTTGAATTGGCGTTGAGTGAGAACAAGACATGTGAGCGGCAGGCAGATGCGTACGTTCGATCGAGAAGCGGGGCGATGGCGATCATTGGAGTTGCCTCCGTCTTACTGTTGATCGCGTTGACCATCGTTGTCTCGCGCGGCGTCGTTCGCCGTGTCAATCGCGCGGCGGCGCTGATGCGCGACATTGCGGAAGGGGACGGCGACCTGCGCAAGCGACTCGACGAATCGGGTGGCGACGAGATCAGCGAAATGTCACGGTACTTCAATGTCTTCGCCGGGAGCATTCAGGAAATCGTGGCTGGCCTCAAGCGGAAGGTTGCAGAATTGCAGGCGACTACCGGCGAGCTAATTGGCACTGCTGCGAAGTTGACGGAAGGGGCGGGCGAAGCTGGCTCGCGGTCTGCTGTGGTGGCCGCTGCGGCCGAGGAGCTCTCGGTCAGCATGAACACGATGTCGATCGCCGGGGAGCACGTGTCAGCCAATGTCAAGACGGTTTCGACTTCGCTAAGAGAGCTGACGGCGAGCATCGACGAGATCGCGCAGAGCGCTGAGCATGCCGCCTCCATCGCGGCAAGTGCCAAGAACTTGGCGGTTCGCAGCAATCAGAGCATTGGCGAGCTGCGAAAGGCCACGGATGAAATCGGCAAGGTGATCGAATTGATTCAAGACATTGCGGATCAGACCAACCTCCTGGCGCTCAATGCAACGATCGAGGCGGCTCGCGCCGGGCAAGCGGGTATGGGATTTACTGTCGTCGCAAACGAAGTCAAGGAACTGGCTCGACAGACAACGGCGGCGACGGAGGACATCCGACAACGCATCCAGTCCATTCAGGTTACATCCGGACAGACCGGCGAGGCCGTCCACGGGTACGACGAAATCATCCAGCAGGTGAACGTGGCGACACGCACCATCGCATCTGCGGTGGAAGAACAGAGCGCTGTGACAAAGGAAATCGCTCGGAACATGGAGGAAACGGCCGTGGCCGCGGACAGCGTCGCGTCGTCCGTTTCGCAATCGGCACTCGCCACGAGCGAGATCAGCCAGAACATGGTCGGAGTGAGCACAGCGATCGAGACGATGAAATCGGGTGCCGAAATCACGAATCGTGCCAGCGGAATGGTAGCTGATGTCACCGAGCATCTTCGGCTGAACACCGGTCGTTTCCAGGTGGACGAAGTAGCAATGTCCGCTTGATGTTCGATCGCTTCGCGTCGCGCGGTTGAGCTGGCGATCCTACCTACGGCTTTCCAGACTCTGTTCGAACGCGGTGCTGGTCGTTCGGCTCCCGTCCGTTGTGCTGCCGTGTGCTTGATGCGACGGGTCCGCGTTGGCACCGATCCCATTCGCGTCGGGCGCCGCGGCGCCTTGCACGCTGCCTGCCGCCTGTGATCGCTGGTGTCTGCTCCACCAGGCTTCCGCGTAACCGATCATCGCTGGGGATTGCCAAACCCAGGGTGGCGCTGCGCGGCATAGCCGCTTCGCTGACCCTGGGCCATGTTATGGAACGCCTTTGGCGTTCTGGGACTTGCGTGATCGCACAACGTTGAAGGTCGTGGTGTCGGGAACTTGCGGGGCAACCGGATTCTCCTGCCGCAGGGTACAAATCCGGCTGTGTTACACGATTCGCGAACTGGATGCGAATCGGCACTTTTATGCGGCCCCGGACGGTTGACGATTCCGTTGGCGAAGCGTGTCGGGGTCACGGGAGCAGTGACTGCGTCTGACATTCAAGAGGCGATGCTGGAGCGAGCGAAAACCAAAGATCATTTTCGTACACGTTGAATTTCGCCAAGCCATGAACCTTCCCATGAGTCAATCTCAGCAGCTTCAGCCCCGGCTACGACTGTTCGATGCAACCACGCTTGTGGTCGGCTCCATGATCGGACCGGGCATCTTCCTAGCGTTGCCGATCATGGCTGGGGAGGTGCCATCTCCGGGAATCCTGATCGGTTTGTGGGTTATCGGCGGCCTGTTCACGATCCTGGGTGCGAATTGCTGTGCGGAATTGGCCGCGAAGGGATAGGAAATTTGATTTGGACCACACACCAGAGCGTAGCCTGGAGAGACTGGTGAAACAAGAAGGCGAGGGGGAAGTGGGCCGCCATGGCCGACTGACGCTGCGTGCATCCGGTCATTCCCGCGCGCTGTCTCGAAAGGAATCCGGACTACGCGCGTCGGTGCCTTTCACCGCGCTATCGAAGCCGGCCAACCCGGCTGAGTCCTGCGACCGCCGCTTTGGCTGTTTCACCGAGGTCGTATTGCGTCAACGGCACGAGCCATTCCCAAAGCCGCCCACCTCCGTCTCTGCCTCCCCCAATTCATTTCCCGCACCACCTCCCTCAAGTCCCGCTCCGTCACCCCATCATCCCCCGACTCCACGGGCGGCAACCACAGAATCGCCTCCTGAATATCGGGGGCCAGCGACAGAAGTCCCATGATCTGTGAGAGTCTCGCCTGACTCACATGCCCGAGCAGGTGCATGAGCCGCGATTGCTCCCGCGGTGACAGGGACTCCCACACGGGTTCGAAGGCGGCCAGCTTCTCGGCGACCTCGGCTGCGGAAATGTACTGTACGTCGGCCAGCTCGCGGTCGATCTCCGCCAGCCGGATCGGTTGCGATTTGGGTATTGAGCACTGGCAGCACGATGATCTTGGCGACATTCACTTCGCGCCGAGATCCTATCCCATGGCCGACGTCACCCACATCCTGTCGCAGATTGAGTCCTGCGATTCCCCCTCGCCTTCTTGTTCCACCAGTCTCTCCGGGCTACGCTCTGGTGTGTGGTCCAAATCAAATTTCCTATCCGTCCGTGCTGGAGTCCCCCGCCGGCCGCGCGATCACGCTGCTGAACTGGAGCGGCTGACCGATCCCGGAACTGCAGGTCGAACTGCCGTGGCCGAGCGAAGAGGTTCCCGCCGTTACCACTGCCGACGGTGCCCCCGCGAAAGTCACCTCGCCCCCCGGCCGCCTGATGATAACGCTCCCCCTCCCAACCGCCGACGTACTGCTGATCACACCCGTGGAAGCAGGATCGAATCAACCACGTTGAAAGGAAACCATGAACACTTTGCCTTTCGCCCCACTGAATCGTCGTGACTTCACCAAGACCGCAGTGCTGGCCGGAGCGACGCTGGCTTCGGGCGCGTTGACCGCGCGCGGTGCGGAGGCGCCGGCCCGGCGCATTCGCACGGGTGTCATCGGCTGCGGCAGCGTGTCGCGGTGCTACCTCCCGGTGCTTACGCAATCGCCGTTCGTCGAAGTCGTCAGCTTGTGCGACATCAAGCCGCAGCGCGCCCAGCAGCAGGCGGAACGCTTCCACGTCGGCCACCATTACCCGAACATCGACGCGATGCTCGCCGGCGAGCCGTTCGAGTTCCTGGTGGACATCACGGACATGCAAGCACACGAGCAGGTCAACCGCCGGGCGCTGGAAGCCGGCAAGCACGTGTGGAGCGAAAAGCCGATCGCCAATTCGCTGGCCGCCGGCCGCGAGTTGCTGCAACTGGCGATCCGAAAGCACGTGCGTCTGTGGGGCGCGCCGATCACCGCGCACAGCCCGCAGTTCGCGTTCATGGCCCAGACTCTGGCCGCAGGGAAACTGGGGCGAGTCGCGGCGGCCCATGCCCATTACGGCCATGAGGGCCCGAACTGGTCCGCGTTCTTCTACGAGAAACTGGGCGGCTCGATGCCGGACCTGGGCGTCTACAATCTCACGACGCTGACCGGTCTGCTCGGCCCAGTGAAGCACGTCACCGCGATGCTGAGCATCGTCACGCCGGAACGCACCGTGGGCGACAAGGGCCGGATCAAGGTCGAGGAGGAAGACAACGCCATGCTGCTGCTGGACCACGGCCGCGGCGTGATCTCGCACATCCAGTCCGGCTTTAACTACTTCAATCCGCACGGCCACGACGGCAGCGAGGAAACGCGGCACACGATCACGATCGTCGGGTCGCAGGGCTTCCTGGGCCTGGTCGGATACGATTGGGCGCCGCAAGGCGTGGACCTCGCGACGCGCGATGCCCCGAAGCTGACTCGCCATGCCACGGATGCGAAAGGTTATGTCTGGGAGCAAGGCGCCGTGCTCGCGGCAGAGTGTTTGCTCACGGGCAAAGAACTGCTGGCGACGTCCGAACACGCCCTGCACGTGCTGGAGATCATCACGGCCGCCCGCGCATCGTCCGCCACCGGCCGCCGGATCCCACTGGAGTCCACCTTCAAGTGGCCCGTGGTCGCCTGACGCGAATTGCACCGGGTCCCGAAACCCTGGTCTTTCACATTCAAGCTGAGGGACATCTTGAAGTACCTGTTAGCCTTTCACGGACTGGCGGGTGAGTTCGACGCGGACGTCGCGGGGCGAGTCAGAATTCCATCTTAACCGAGCGGGTTCGTATCCGGGTACGGAAACCTCGTACGTCCCGAAGAAGCCTCGGAAGGAAGCAGAACCGTCGGCGGCGAGCGGGCCTTCCCAACGCGTGGTCCAGGTCTCGGTCAATAGCTGTTTGAGCGCGAAGTACTCCGGTTTGGGGCGGAAGTCCTGGAACACAATTCCCGCGTCCCGTTTCATGCTCTGGCCGTCGGCCCAACACCAGCGCATCAGCTCGCCGATATACGGCTTGGAAAACGCCAGAGTGTAGAAGTTGACGCTCCAGGCGGCCTGTTCCTCCGGCATCAGGCGCGTTCTTTCGAACTCCTCCGGGGGCTTATCCTTGGGAACGCACGGCGGGTCGTATTCGGTGATCGCGATCTCCTTGCCGAACTGCGAGAATCGCTCGAAGCACTCGTTGATGCGCGCCATGGTCAGGGCCGCGCGGTCGTGGACGCCGGTGTGGCCCTGGCAACCGAGCAACACTTGAGGATCTTCGGCCACCTGGCGGATCAGTGGATCGTCGCTCTGGCGATCGAACAACTTCGCGAAATGCCCCAGCACTCGTTTGGTCATGCCGTTGTTCAGGTCGCCCACCGGCCAGGGCTCCAGGGCGACCAAACGCGACTTCGGCATGTATTGACGAGCCAGGGTGATCATGCGTGCTGCATTGGCCCAGCCCCGCGGGTGACGGTTGTGCGCGGACGGGAAAGCGGCGGGCTTGCCCGCGGCCTCCAGCCGCAGATTGGTCCACATCCGGCTGCCGGTTTCATTGATGACGTCGAACTCGAGGAACTCGCCCAGCGGCTTGCCATCGCCAGGCCGCTTGTGCGTGCCCACCTCACGGAGATGCCGCTCGATCAGCTTCCACCATTGTCCCTCCGTCTCCGGTACGTCTTTCCACCACGGCTGCCCGTTGTATTTGGCATCGATCCATCGCGGCGTGCCGTGTTCCTCATAGATCAGGCAATGCCAACGCATCGAGACGTCCCGCGCGTGGGCCGCATTCAACATCTTGTCAAAATGCTCCCACTGGTAGGCCCCATCAGGACCGTCCTCAGCTTTCTGAATGACACCCCAGTGCGGGTTCATACGGCCGCTGTTGAACAAATCGTTGAACAGCGGATTCTCCGAGAACGGCCCTCCGAAGCGGAACTCGTGCCGGACATGCTGCAGCTCGATCGGCGCTGCGACCGGCTTTCCGTCACCGTCCACGACCCGCAGCTTGAAATCGCCTTTGCGAATCCGCTCGATGTCCCGTCGCGCCTGGTCCATCACCTCGCGTCCGGCGTCGTCGAGGCCGTCGAAGAATGCACGCTTCGACTCAGCCGCCAAGCCACGCCTGGGGAAGAGCAGCGCAGCGCCAAGTGCGGACGCCGTGGCGCGGAAGAACCTTCGCCGGAGAATTCGCCTCTCATTGATGCCGTGTTGCATCGTTGCTTGTCCTTGGGAGACCTTCGGTCGGCGCGGTGGCTCGGTCAGGAGACCGGCCACAACGCGCGTGGGATAGGCTTCCAGCCTGTGAGTCTTGTACAAAGCCCCACAATTTCTGCAGAGACTTGACAGGCTGGAAGCCTATCCCACTCTATTTTCTCCTGTACAGGCCCACCGGCCCCAGCAGGCCGCACCACACCGGCTCCACGTTCTGCCGGCCGCCTGTGCGCAGCGCGATCCAGTAGTTGTACATGGGGGTGATCACGGAAAGCTCCAGCCGGTTGCGGCCGGGTTTCAAGGCCGGCGACAGGTCGAACTCGCGGCGGCCGTAGTATTTCACGCCCAGGTCCTGTCCGTTGAGCGTGACGCGCACCACTCCGCGGACCTGGCCGGGGCTCAGCATGCTCTGCCGGATGTCGGCCACGTCGAACTCGGTGCGGTACACGATCTGGCCGGCGAACGTCGATAGTTCCTTGTCTTGGCTCGGGTCGGCGAGCGACGATAGGGTACGCTCGATCGTCTTTCCGTTCATGTGCCGCCACTCGGTTTCCCAGGGGCCGGCCAACGTTGTCAGGACGCTGCGGTCGACGGCGTCGAACTGTTTCAGCGGGCCGTCGCCGTCGGGCTCCAGAGCCACAAGGCAGGTTTCCGACGGGCCCAACTGCAACCGGATCTTGTTGCCCGGGAGCAGCGGATACCGCATGCGCCGCCCGGTGTGCGCGTCCCATTCCCAAACGGCACGCCCGATGAGATCGGCTAGTTCCACCTCCTGATCCACCTCGTTTGTCGTGCTGATGTTGCCGAAGAAGCACAGGTCGCGCGTGCGGTCGCGGAATTGGATTTGAAACAACTCGGCGTCGGGACGACTGAAGCGAATCGGCGCTTGCCAGCCTGACGACTTCAGGACGTCGCCCAACCAGGCCACGACCGCCCGGCGGTTGTCCGACTCTTCCTTGACTTGATTGCGCGGTTTGGAAGGCACCTCGACCTTCGTCGGGCCGGGGACCACGCGAACGCGTTGCGGGAACTCCGCCAAGCAGCGCGATATATTCTCCTTGACCCGGAGACTTCGGGGCTCATGGTCGAGTAGGCCCGGCGCTTCGTTGGGCGCACGATCGACGAACAGGACGCGGCCTCCGGCGGCAGCGAAGCGATAGACGGCTTCGGCCGTCTCGGGCTGGAGGCGGTTGACGTCTTCCAAGACGAGCATCTCATAGGACATGGGGCCGAACGACATCCGGCCGCCTTTGCACGCCGCCTGCTGCAGGACTCGCTCGCTGACGAAATCGCGGCCGAAGCCGTGGTTCTGCAGGGCGTACCAGAGATGCTCGCAGTACCAGGGGGTCTGGTAGTAGGCCGCATACCAAGGCCCCTTGGTCGACCAGGTGTCGGCCAGCGGGGGCAGCACGGCCACTTGCGCGACGGGTTGCGACTCCTGCGCAACGGCGGCCACGCGCGCGAAGTAGTCGTTGGCCAGTTTGAAATGGGGCCACCATGTGTTGTGTTCGCTGAACAAGGTGCCGATGGTCAGCCAGCCCGGAAACGGGACGTCGGGCGGCAGGTAGTAGCCCATGTGGTACGTCATCTGGTTGGCGCCCGAGAAGAAGTTCATCTCGACGCCCTGCTTGATGTCTTCCAGTCCGCCGAGGGCCCCGCCCTGCGGCGAGGTCATCGATTCGCAGGAGATGAGCTTTCTCCCGGCCAGATGGGCGGCGGAGCTGACCACGGGCGTCCACAGATCGCCGACCACGTATCCCCCGTGGCGTTTCTGGTCCCAGCCGGCGTTGAACAGCCACGTTTCGCCCTGGGGCACGTCGATCAGCATGTGGGCATCGACCATGTCGCCGTAATTCCAGGGCACGCCGTACAGCTCGCCGCAGGCCAGCCATCCGTTCTCGTGGCACCAGTCGACCGCGGCCTTGAGAAAGCCCTCCTGAAACAGCTCGCCGAGCGTGAGGCACCAGTCGTAGCGCACGCGGTCGACCGTGGCGGCCAGCTCGGGCGACGCTTTCAGCAGGGCTTCGCGCGCGGCACGCACGGCCCGCGACTGGGCCACCAGCGGCGCCTTGCCCTTCTGTTTGGCCTCCATGTTCGGGATGAATGTCTCCTGCACCACCAGCGGCAGGTACGGGGCGACGTCGTAGCCGCGCCGGGCCTGGAACTTCTCCAAGAAGCCGCCGGTCCAATTCGCACCCTCGATCTCGACGCTGTTGACGACCACGGCGCGGATCGCCCGGGCCATGGCCTGTTTGTCTGGAAAGCCCTGGACGAGGCGGGTGCTCATGTGCTCGAAACAGCTCTTCACCGCCTGGTAGTTGAAGTTGTCGGCCACCGGCCCTTCGTCGCCGGGGGTGAAGTGTTTCACGCCGCGGTAGTTCAGCAGGTGGTTGACCTGGAACAGGTAGCATTCTCCCGCCGGAACGCGATATTCGAACGTCCCGTCCGCACGGACCAACGACCGCAGGCTTTTCAGGTGGCCGACAGGGGCGCTGGCCTTGGCCGGGAGCAGATAGATGTCGTACAGCCGCTCGCGGCGGCCTGACGCATCCGCCGGGCCGAACTCGGGCCGCGGGAGTTCGAGCGACAGCTTCGTTGGTCCTTTGATCTTGCGCAGGTCGGCCAGTTCGATCTTCTGATGTCCGTCTTCCGGCTTGACCCACGGCCCGCCGTGCGGCCAGCCCGTGCCGGCCATCCAATCCACGACCAGGTTGCGTTTCGCGGCTTCCTGCGTGGTGAGGCACACGAGCTTCGAGAACTCCTCCGACAGGAATTCAACGGGGGCGGGCTCGTTCGGGCCGTGATTGTGGAACCAATTGATGGGAAAGAGGTAGACGCCGCCCAGTCCGGCCTTCTGGAAACCGTCGAGCGCACGAGGGATATCCTGCGGGCGCACGCGGTTGTCCTCCCAGGCCCAGAAGGTCATGGGCCGAGCGTCGGCCGAAGGGCTCAGGAACGCTTGGTAGGCGTCGCCCGATTTGACCAGCGCGCGGCGCGGAGTTGCCTCCTGCTCGGCGGCGAAGGAGGGCGCGAGCACGCCTGGGATTAATGTCGCGAGGAGCAGACGAAAGGAGATCATCAATAGGGTCCTTTACTAATAATCGTCTCCGCCTCGTTCCCAGCAGTGTCGGCGGCGGTCACCCTATACACGGCGCCGTCCACCGGGCGACGGTTCATCAGACGCGGCTCGCCGGTCGTCGCCAACAGTGTGAATTCCCCGCCCGGTGCGTCTTGGCGGTACACATGGTACGCGCCGAAGTCTGGCTCCAGGCACTCGTCCCACGAGAGCATGGCGCCGCCGGACGTCTTCGCGGCCCGGAGGTTCTTGATCGGAGCCGGCGCGGTCTGATCGTGAGGCGGGAGTTTTCGCGGATCGTAGCCGGCGTAGAACGGCAGCACGAGTCCACCGCCGGCCGTCCGTTGCCGCAAGGCGGACTGCTTGAGAGTGCGTTCCGCGCCGGCGCGCGTCTCCTGGACTTGCAGCGGCCACGGCTGCTGTCCGAAACTCACGGCGCCGATAATGGCCACCTGGGAGTTGTCGTTGACGAACCTGGGCTGCTCGGACCCGGCGTACACGACGGCGTAGCCGCCCAGCGACTCGACAACGCCCCCGTTCTCGACCCAGTAGGCCGCATTGCGCTTCTCGGACTTGTGCCCGGCCGACCAGAGCAGGCCGCCGTTGCCCCGCCAGTTGCACTTGTTGGCGTTTTCGCCGTTGAGCCCGCGGGCCCAGATCGACTGTCCGGCGGGGCAGAACCGATCGCCGCCGCCGCGCATGCTCTCGAGATACACGTGGGCCTGCTCGCCATCCGCCAAGTGCGAGGAGAAATCCAGTTCCCCACAGCGCAGAACCAACTGGCGCGGCTGTCGCAGCTCGACGCGGACCGTTCCCTTGATCCCCACGTTTTCGATCAGCAAAGGGTGGGCCGACTTCTCGGCAACCTCGAAAACGCCAACTCCCCGAGGAACGGCAAACAGGAAATCGACCCGTCGAACATGAGCGGGAACCCGGATGGGCGACGTGATGCGATACACGGCTCGCGGGAAGTACACGCACGGCTCGCCGGAGTCGAAGGCCGCCTGGATCGCGCGGGTGTCATCGTCCGTGTCGTCCCCCGCCAACCGGTGCGATTCCGGGCAAGTCCACTCCGAGCGCGGATCGAAGCGGGGCACCATGGGCGCATCACGGACCTGGAGATTCATGCTGGTCTTGGGCGATCCGTCGAACAGGGTCGATGGCGAATGTGACGTCCATTCGGAGATCCGGGCATCGGTGACTGCGGGCTTGCCATTCCGTGCCAGGGCGATGCCATAGCCCTCCGTCTGCACGTTGCGGGCGAACAGGAAACCCTGTGGTCCGACGTTGGTCGCCGCCGGCGCGGTTTTCTGTCCGCCGGGCGCCACCAGCCGACTGTCGATGATCTGCACGCTGCCGTCGCCGGTTAGCGACACCGCCGCAACGCGGTTGATGCTCTGCAGCCTGCGGACGAAGCAATAGGAACGCTCCACCTCGATGCCCGCGATGTTCTGATTCCGCAGCGTGAGATGTTCGAACACCGGATTGACCCCGCTGGCGCTCACGGCGTGTACGCCGCGGTCGAACCCGTCGATGGTGATGTCGTGGAAGCAGCCGATCACGGCGCCGTAGGGCAGGTAGATGCCCGCCGTGCCTTGTCCGTCGCTCGAGCGGATCAGCAGATTCCGCACGTCGCCGCGATTGGCGGCCACATAGACCACTCCGATGGCTCCAGGGTTGCCGCGGCCCGTGTCGATGGTCAGATTGGCCAGCGAATTGACCGTCTCGGCGGGACTGCCATTGCCCTTGTTGTAGGAAATCACCGGGCGGGCGGCGCCCTGGGCGAACTTTGGCTGGTTGCCCTTCAGCCGGATGACCGTTCCTTCCCGGCTTTGTCCCCAGACCCGAAGGAACACCATCCCCAGCCGGTGAAAGAACTCCGGCTCCTCGACGCAGGCGAGCGTATCGGAGACGTCGTACACGCCGTCGGGCAGGTAGATAATGTAGCTGTCTTCCAAACGGTAGCTGTGCCCGTCGCGAGTGGGACTCTCCCGCTTCCCACTGTTCAGTTCACGGGTCCTGATAGGCCATTGGCGCTGCAAGGCGGCCGAAAACTCGAACGCCTTGACGATGGCCGCCGTGTCGTCGTGCGGGTGCTCGGCCGTGCTCGGGCGGGGATCGGCCCCGAACGGCGGTTTGGTCACGTCCAGAATCCGGCCCCCTTTTCCCGCATGATGGAAACAGTCGTCGGGAAAGGCGTATTGCGTGTCGGGCAAGCGGTCTTGGGCGTCCGCGTTCAGTCCGAGAACCAGTGCCGAGAGGATTCCAATGATTTGGCAACAGCGGTACATCGCCTTCACGTCAACCGCCCCCGAACAAAGCAGCACAAGACTTTTCACTACGCACTTCATTTCCGTTTTTTTCCTGGCGTCCGGACATTCGTGTCGCGGAATTTCTGCATGGCATCCGGCGTCGCGCCCAGCTTGGCAAAGATCGGTTGCAGTTTCTGCTTCATGGCGTCCGCTTCGTCGCCCGTAGCCGGCGTCTCCTCCAAGGGGTCCAATTCCAAGTCAAACAACCTGCCGCTGTTGTAGAGCTTCCAGCGGTGGTTGCGGACCCAGGCCGAAACATCGTGCCGGCCGTTGGGCCTGGCCCACTGGCTCTTGAACGACATGAAGACCCACTCGCGTGACGGACCGGGCTGGTCCTTCATCCACGGTAGCAGACTGACGCCATCGACCTGTTGCTGCGATACGTCGACGCCGGCCAGTTCCGCTAGCGTGGGATACACGTCGCAGAGCGTCACCAGTTCGCGACACGCGGCGCCGGGCGGAATTGTCCCCTTCCAGCGTGCGAGGAACGGCGCGTGCGTGCCGGCGTCGCGCATCGAGCCTTTGCCTCCTTCAATCTTGCGCACGCCCAGTTCCGAGACGATCCCGTGCGGCGTGCCGTTGTCGCCGGTAAACACGATCAGCGTGCGCTCCGCCAAACCCAGTTCGTCGACCGTGGACACCAGCCGGCCGACGAGCTTGTCCATGTAGGCGACCATGTCGGGGTACATACGCAGGTCGTTGCGGACGCTCGGATCACGGCTGTCGGGCGTCGCGTCGTACGGGGCGTGCGGAATGCCCATCGCCCAGTACAGGAGGAACGGCCGGTCCTGGTTCTTGCGGACGAACTCCTGACAGTACTCGAGGAAGATGTCCGGACCATAGTCCCTCTCGGTCGTCGAGATTGTCTTGCCGTTGGCACCGATCGCCGGATGCCAGTACCGCTCCTTGGCCCCGGGGCTGCCGAGTTGGCCGAAGTTGAACAGGCACCACTCATCGAAGCCCAGCTCGTTGGGGCCGGGCTTCTGCCCTAACTGCCATTTATCGACCACGGCCGTGGCGTAGCCGGCCTCGCGCATCATTTCGCCGAAGCTGCGTTCGCCCTTGGGATACTGGGCGAACAGGGTGTAGTTGCGGTGATTGCAGCGGCCAGTCATGAGCATCACGCGCGTGGGCGTACAGAGCGGGGCCGAGAAAGCGTAATCGAATCGCACGCCGTCTGCCGCCAGCCGATCGAGGTTTGGCGTGCGGTACTGCTTGCTCCCGTATGCCCCCAGGCACTCGTGTCCCAGATCGTCGGCCATGATCAGGATCACGTTGGGCTTGTCCGAGGTCGGCGCGGCCCAGCACGTGGTCAGAAACACCACGATCGGAGTCACGGTCGGCATACAGGCGGCCTTTGCTTGAAGTCCAACATGACCGCTTAACGCGCGGCGCGACTTGTCCCAGGGCAGATTACGACGACGATCCACAGGGTGATGCATCGTCGAGAAATCAGGACCATTGTTGGCTCCGGCATCACGCTGGGATAGGTACGAACTGGACCAGAGCCCCACCGCTCTTGCTTTAGGGTCGGCAATGAAGCTGGTCGCTTCATCGTCGTCGAATCGCGCATGGCCCAGCCAACCGCGATGATGATTGTACCTGCTGGCCGAACCCTTGCGACCGACCATGTGCGTGTTCAGTTCACAATTTGGATTAGGTCCGGTGTCGTGGCCGACGGCTTTCCCATAGAGTACATCAACACCAACCCCTTACACTGTGTCACCATGCTGCTCGAAACCCGCATCAGCCTCGTTCTCTTGTTTGCGTTCATGACGCCGCCCTTTGCCGCGGCCGAGGATACTGTCCTCTGGCGAGTCGGGCTCCGGGACGATTCATCGTCCGAGTTCACGGGGCAAGCATTTCCGGCGTTGTATCCGATACCCACCGACTGGGCTCAGCGGAGCCAGTGGCCCGAGTTTGCTCCTCAGGTCACCGGCAACCCGGATCGGCACGTGGCGTCAGACAAGCTGGACACGACCTTTCAATACTCGCTCCCGGCGGTGCCCGCCCACGGGGCCGTCTTCCGTTTCAAGACGCTCAATGCCAGCAGCTTCGTCACAGAGGTCGCCGTATTCGCGAACGGCCTGCCGTGTGGCATCCTGCAGATGGTCGGAACCGAAGGCTGGCTCGGCGAAGAGCAGAAGGGCCGCCGATTCGGCAATACCTACGCCGTGTATGTTCCCCCGGAGTTCTTCCGGGCCGGCGGCAACACATTGCGGATCGAGAAGTTGGGCCATCCATATTGTCGGGAGAATACCAACTACAGCTCCGTGACGCTCGACTGGTTGGAACTCGTCGGCCTGTCTCGGCCGGCCGCCGAGCCACTCCACAGCCGCCTCGTTCATATCGGCTCGCAACTGGGCGAGTTCCACTACAACGACCGGACGCTGGCAGCGGAACCGTTGAGCTGGCAATGGCTGGGCGTCGCCCACAGCGGCAACCCGATCCGCGCGCCCTTCTGGGACAACACGCAGCACTTGGCGCCGAAGTCCGTCGAGTACTTGCAGACCGCGCGGGACTACAACATGACGGTCATCCTGAACTACACGCACTGCATGAAGACGGCCCGCAGTGGCAAACCGGAGTTCGCGACGCCGACCGGCGAACTGGACCCGTTCTGGAAAGGGCGGCTGAAGGAAGCTTTTGACCAGTGGGGCGGCTTGGTGCAGTACTTCGAAATCACCAACGAACCGTGCATGAGCATCTCGGACGTTCCCCTGGCCGCGTCGCTGGCTGTGGCCAAGTACGCTCGGGAGATCAAGCCGGCCCACCTGAAGATCGCCGCACCCGCTTGGACCTACGGCGGCGGCCACGGCGAGCCCAAGGATTGGGACATCTCCGTTGCGAACCGCCTGGCCGTCGAGCGATTCTGCGACACAACCAACGGGCATTCGTATGGCAACTCGTACGTCGGTCCGCGCGGCAGTCTGCTGAGCACGATTGACAGCTATGGCAGGGACGGCGTGGTGGCCAATGGCTTTCCCAGAGAATACATCAACACGGAAATGGGCACGCACCGGCAGGTCCACATTGACTTCATGAACCTGGGCGTCAATCACGCCCTGAACGCCTCGATGCACGACCGCATTTCTCGCGCCCACATCGGCTTCTGCGACATCTTCCTCAATTTCGCGACGTTCCCGTTTGGCGACATCGAATTCCGCACGATCGAAGGCGATCAGTACCAGCCGGAGACCTGGGTGGCGGCGGAGTTTGAACCCAAGGAGGAGTTCCGGCAGCACGCCCAGGACAGCCGCGTGAAGGTCTTCCGCCGGTTGGCCTTGGCCTATGCCACGCACGGCAAGCCGTTGCCGTACGTCTATCCCGACGAAGGCCAAGTGCAAGACCAGTTGGTGTACTTCCGCGGCGTGGACACCTCGACGTTGCCGCCCTTGCCCGGCAGCGGCGGGAAGTCAAAGAAGGTGTTGCTGAACTTCGTCAATTTCTCCCGGGCAGAGCGGACGATGACCGTGCGAGTCACGCTGCCCTCGGTGGGCATCTATGCTGGCGTCCGTTTCGGGCCGGACGACCAGTATCTGGCGGCGCGCAGTCTGAGCCAGTTGCAGGCCACGCCCGATGTGCCGTTGACCGAGACACTCGGACCCGGTGAAGCCGTCCAATACATCCTGGAGAAGGACGAACGGCTGACGCAGCTTGCCGCCTGCCCCGCAGCACCAACCAACCTGCGGGCCACGGGCGGGAAGATCGGCAAGCTCGGGTACGTGAAGCTGGCCTGGGATTGTGGTCCCGCCGACGAGATCAAGATTCAGCGGTCGGCGGACGGGATCCGGTTCCTGCAGATCGATGCGCTCCCTGCCGCGCAGCACGCCTACGAAGACGCCAGCCGCACCGGTCCCGAGCCGGGCCGCGCCTACTGGTATCGCGTGAAAGCCGCAACGGCCCGTGGCGAATCGGCTGTTTCAAACGTCATCCGCCTCGAGATCCCCCGCTGACCACGTCTGCGTGCGCAGCGCCTTATGCTACACCCTCACGAGGAACCGCGATTTCCTGGGGATTTCGCGAGTTTCGCGTTGCCTCATAATCCCTCACCCTTCAGCGCGGAGTTATCCGAAAGAAGACAGATGTCCGTTCCACACGCTCTCTTTTCCGTCCTTTCCGTAGGCTTGTGCTTCATTGGCTCGGTCCACGCCGCCCGTCCCGCGGCCGACCAGCCCAACATCATCGTTATCCTCGCCGACGAAGGCCAGACGTGGAGCAAGGCCGTGGACGCCCCGTGGGGCCTCACCGGCGACCGTCACCACGGCATCCGCCTGCCCGATGGCCGCCTCGTCATCGTCTTCCGCAACGCCTCGCCGCAATCGAAGGACAAGGCCGGCTTCATCGCCTGGGTCGGCACCTACGATGACATCCAGCAAGGCAAACCCGGCCAGTATCGCGTGCGCCTGCTGAAGACCTTCAAAGACGGCTTTTATCCCGGCATCCATTTGCTCGCCGACGGCACCATCGTCGCCACGACGTATGCGAACTACCGAAAGGAAGACATTGGCACTTCCATCGTCAGCGTGCGTTTCAAGATGAGCGAGGTGGATGCGATCATGAGCAAGAGCGCGAAATGAACATGCCCCCCTCGCAACTGACGTTGAAATCTCCAACACTTGAAGAACGAAGAACCGTGAAACCCACCCTCACCCTCCTCACCGCCCTGCTGCTCGCGCCGCTGCCGAGCGTTCGGGCCATCGACTACCCCTACACCACCGCCGAGCCGCAAAAGACCGGCTGGCCGCTCACGGCGGAGGAGCGGGCGTATGTATTGAAAGCGGAGCATCAGCGTCGTCCAGGCAGCGAGTCGCAGAAGCATCTGCCGCAGCTTTGGCCGCAGGTGCCGAGCGCGGGATTTTTCGGCGGCGACGCCTGGCTGAAGCTGCACGAGGCGCATGTTAAGACCGTGCAGGCGAACCAAGGCCCGTGCGATGTGCTACTCGTGGGCGACAGCATCACGATCCAGTGGGGCGTGGCGTGGAAGAAGCACTTCCCCGCGCTGAAAGCCGTGAACATCGGCATCGGTGGCGACAAAACGCAGAACGTGCTCTGGCGGCTAGACCACGGCGGCGTCGAAGGTCTCCAGCCGAAGGCCATCGTGCTCATGATCGGCAACAACAACATGTTCTTTACCCCCGAGACCGGCATCGAGGCCGCCGCGCTCGGCATCCAGATGTGCGCGAAGAACCTGCACGAGAAGTTTCCCGCCACGCCGATCATCGTCGCCAAAATCCTCCCGGCCCACGCGCCCGGCAATCGCTTCTACGAGGACATCAAGAAGACCAACACCGCCCTCGATCCGCTCCAACTCGACAGCGATCCCCAAGTGCGTGTGCTGGACCTGTGGAGCGATTTCACCAACGCCGACGGCACGATCAAGAAGGACCTCTTCACGCCGGACAACATCCATCTCTCGCCCGCAGGCTATGCGGCGTATGCGGGGAGGTTGAAGCCATTGCTGGATGCTCTTTTCAACGGAAAGCCGATGCCTGCGGCACCCGCGATGCCTGCGAAGGCCAGCACGGCTCCGGCACCGGAAGAGCCGGCCGATTCAAAACCTGCCGACGCAGCGCCGAAAGCGGCATCGGGCATCGTTTTGCCATCGAAGCCCGTGCTGACCTATGCCTATGCGCCTTACAACGAGGGCAAGCTGGACCCGCAGATCACCGGCTGGCCGTTGACTGCGGAGGAAATCGCGTGGGTGACGAAGGGTGAATACACGCGCAAGCCCGGTCACGACGCGCAAAAGCATCTGCCCGAGATGTGGCCCATCACCCCGACGGCGGCACGCTGGGGCGAGGCCGAGGCGAACCCGTGGATCGAGCACCATGCGCAGTGCATCGAGAAGGTGCAGGCGATGAAGGGCGGCATCGACATCATGCTCATCGGCGACAGCATCACGCAGGGCTGGGGCGGCGGCTGGGACGGGTCGCCGTTCAATGCCGCGTGGCAAAAGCACTTCGGCGGCAAGAAGACCGTGAACCTCGGCATCGGCGGCGACCGCACGGAAGGCGTGCTGTGGCGTCTCGATCACGGCGCGGTGGATGGAGCCTCGCCAAGAACGATCGTGCTCATGATCGGCGTGAACAACGCGAACGGCGTGCAGGCCAACGGCGTGCCCGTCTCCGCCGCCGTCGAAGGCATCCGCCTCTGTGTCGCCAATCTCCGCCTGCGCTGTCCGGATTCGCGCATCGTGCTGGTGAAGATCCTCCCCGCCTTTGATCCCGCCAAAGAAGTCGGCGCGAAGGTGCGCGAAATGAACGCCGCGCTCGACGGGTTGAAGCTTGAGTCTGACGCGAAGGTCCGCGTGCTCGACCTATGGGCGGATTTCACGAATACCGACGGCACGATCAAAACAGCACTGTATTCCGACGGCCATCTGCACCTTGGGCCTTCGGGTTACGAAGTCTTCGCGGCGAAGCTGAAGCCAGTGCTGAGTGCTTTTACCAAGTAGTCTCCCATGAAACTCACTCTACCTGTTCTCGTCGCCCTCTTCCTGGCACCGCAGGCCGGGTTGCGTGCAGCGGATGATGGCAAAGCCCCCGCCCGCACTGGCCAGCGCTTGGTCAATCTGCCCCTGCGGCATCAGGTGTGGCCTTCGGAGCCGCCGAAGGATTGCCCGTTCGAGCAGTCGAAGACACTCGCGGGCATCGTGTTCACCGGTGCCCACAGCGACTATCGTGTCGGCGACACCTTCTATCCGTCGTGGGCTTCGGATGGCAGTCAATACTCGCCGTTCACCGACGGCGTGACCGATGGCGTCCAATCCTTTTCGTTTGGCCAGCAGGCAACCACGGGCAATGTGGTCATGATGGGCGACGATCCGCTGAACTTGCAGATCAAGAACACCGCGCCGCCCCAGGTGGCCAATCCGCTTCCCTACACCGGCCGCTACCCGGCTGGCAGCCTGGTCCACAATGGCGTGTGGTATTACGGCACCTATTGTCTCGGCCCGGACGGGTTTGTGAGTCACGAAGGTTTCACCTACAACTGGCCCGTGCTCGGTCCCATGCCCGGCTTCCGTATCTCGAAGGATTACGGCAAGACCTGGACACCCTCGCCGCTCTCGCCAGAGAATCCGCTCTTCCCCGAACCCGCGAAACACCTTGGAACGGTGAAGATGGGCGCGCCGCACTTCGTGGACTTCGGCAAGAACATGGAGCATTCGCCTGACGGCAAGGCCTACCTGCTCGGCATGGGCGCGGAGGAGAACGATGCCAAGCCGCGCTATGCCAACCTGAGCTGGATTTCCGCCGACCAGGTTTACCTGGCCCGCGTGACGCCCAGCCCCAGAACGATCAACGACCTGAAGGCGTATGAATTCCTCGCCGGACACGATGCCGCAGGCAAACCGGTGTGGACCGCTGATTTCGCGAAGATCAAACCGCTTCTTGATTGGAACAACCACATGGGCTGCGTCACGGCCACCTATGTGCCCGGCCTGAAGAAGTATCTCATGTGCGTAACCGACGGCTGGCCCACCACGGGCAAAATGCACTCCTACCTCCTCGAAGCCGACACGCTCACCGGTCCGTGGCGGCTGGTTGTTTACATGAAGGACTTCGGCGAGCAGGCCTACTTCCTCAACTTCCCCTCCAAGTTCATCGCTCCCGATGGCAAGCAGATGTGGCTCTGCTACTCCGCCAACTTCGCCGCCGAAGCGAACGGCCAGAAGCTCAAGTTCAATCCGCCGGGCGGTCGCTATGGGCTGTGTCTGCATGAGGTCCGCCTGCTGGGGCCAGGCGAGAAGGTGAAGGAAGAAGCCAATCCGTTTGATGCTCCGGACAACGTCGCGCGGCAGGCCAAGATCGAAACCAGCGTCACGCACCCCGACTACAACGCCAAGGGGGCAACCGACGGTCAAGCGGGCGGCTGGCCGGATGACATCAAACAGGAGTGGGCCTCGTTCGGATGGGGCGAAGGCGCCTGGATCAAGCTGACCTGGGAGAAGCCGCAGACCGTCTCGCGCGTGTGGCTCGTGGACCGACCGAATCCGACCGACCAGATCACCGGCGGCACGATCCAGTTTAGCGACGGCTCCTCCATCGCGATCGAGCAACCGCTTCCCGATAACGGCACCAAGGGCCTCGAAATCAACTTCGAGCCCAAGACGATCACCTCGCTCACCTTCAAAGTGACCAAGGTCAAGCAGAAGCCGTGTAACATCGGCCTGTCGGAGATCGGTGTGTTTGCAGGGAGCGGGGTGAAGCACTAGACCATGAAACGCATATTCAACTTCCTTCCCGCACTGCTGCTTGTGCTGCTCACCGTGCTGCGTGCTGCCGATGAGCCGATCAAGGCTCGCGAGCAGTATCTGCTTCTGAACTATTCGACCTCGCTGAATGCCCCGCAGCAAGCGCAGGACATGATGCGCTATGTGCGTGATACGTTTGGCGAGGCGAACCGCACGTCGCGTCTCAAGGTCGGCCTCGCGATCATCTACACGCCGAAGGAGCAGGTGGCGGAAACGGTGGCGCGATTGCGTGCTGACCTCGCGCTGGCACAGCAGATGGACGTGCCGGTTTTGGTTCAGGTGGACACGGAGAACTGGCTGCCCGACTCGCTGCTGAATTGGCATGACCCGGCGAAGCCCGGCTACGATCCCGCGAAGGTGGATGACGTGGAGTGGTATGGCTGGACTCCGGACACGGCGGTGAAGCTCTGCTGGCGCAACTGGGGCACCATGGTGCGCGTGGGACCGCATCCGAACCTGCTCAGCCCGCGTTTTCAGGCATGGGAGAGGAGCATCTACACCGCGCTCACTCCGGTGGTGGTCGAGTGGCTCAGGGCCTTGCCTGCGGAGAAGCAGTGGCTCTTTGTCGGATGGAAATGCGGCTGGGAAACCACGCCAAACAGCCAATATGCCTACTTCAAGGATGGCAACAGCTACTACGGCCGCACGGACAACCCCAAATGGATCGAGGCGGACAGACAACTCATCGGCTACAACGCCGCGCGCACGGCGGGATTCCAGACGAACGGGGTGCTCGACTACCAGCACAGCTACGATGTCTTCATGAAGATCATCGGCGCGCATTTGTCCTTCCTCGCGAAGACCGCGCGCTCGCTCGGCCTGCCGCGCGAAAAGCTCTTCGTCCACACCATCGCGCAGGGCGTGGATCGCTATAACATGGACTCGCAGTTCAACGCCGAAAGCAATCCGTCGCCGTCCTTCTACGGCAAGCCCACGACCTCGCTGCGTGACAATCCGAGCTTCATGCGCTGCCTCGCCAAAGGCCGCGCCGAACTCGGCACCACGGGCTATGGCATCGGCGAATTCGTCTTCGGAGCAAAGGACTACGACACCTGGCATCACTGGTTTACCGACAAGCTCGCCGCTGATCCCGATCTGATCTTCGCCGCGCTCTACAATTACGACCGGATGAAGGGCCAGCCCGAGATCGAGCGCGCCATGCTCGATGCGATGAAGAAAACTCGAAATTGATCTCCGATGAAACCCATCCTCACCGTCCTGCTGCTCGCGCCGCTGGCCGCACTGCACGCCACGCGAAACTTGCCGGGAGTTTTAAAGTTTGGAAAACTTCGCGGCAGCTCTTTCCAAGCATTGGAAACTTTCGGTGCGATGGCTTCCAATGACTGGAACTGACGAATCAATGAAGACGAAAGAAAAAACAGATGAAACACAACCTCACTCTCATCACTGCCCTGCTGTTCGCGCCGCTGGCCACGCTGCGTGCTGCCGAGCCGCTGCCGATCTACCAACCGAAGGTGAAGACGGCAGACATCTACTTCCACCATCCCGGCGCGAAGCCGGCGCTGAAATACAACCACGACGTGGACATCGTGAAGTTCAAAGGCCGCTACATCGCCGCGTGGAACGCCAACGAGGCCGGTGCCGAGGATGTGCCGGGCCAGTTCAATTTTCTCAGCGTCAGCGACGACTTCGAGCACTGGTCGGCGCCGGTGCGGATGTTCACCGCCGAGGGCGGAGCCAAGAACCCCGTCGAAAGCGACAACCAATGGCAGCCCGGTTTCATCAATTGGAAGGATGAGACGCTGTTTTGCGCATGGAGCGATTTCGTGGCGCGGCGCGTCTATGTGGCAACCTCAACGGATGGCGTCCACTGGAATAATGTCGAGGTGAACAACGCGCCCGCCGCGCTCAAGGGCAAGGCGT
>Ga0233425_10002518_pt1 | contig 35738 bp, 33 predicted proteins | sample Watercolumn_Towu_2_FD_181712 | JGI IMG/M metagenome (GOLD analysis project Ga0233425, IMG submission 181712) | Freshwater microbial communities from Lake Towuti, South Sulawesi, Indonesia - Watercolumn_Towuti2014_140_MG | ecosystem: Environmental > Aquatic > Freshwater > Lake | place...
CCATGCCCGGGGAGCCTTCACCGGGGCGGAGCTTCGGCGGATCGGCCGATTTGAGATGGCCGATCGAGGGACCGTATTTTTAGATGAGATCGGCGAACTGCCTCAAACCATGCAGGTGAAGCTTCTCCAAGTGCTTCAGGACAAGAGTTTTGAACGGGTGGGAGAGAGCACCCCTATTTCGGTGGATATCCGAATCATTGCCGCCAGCAATCAAGACCTGAAGGCTCGGATCCAGGATAGAAGCTTTCGAAGTGATTTATTCTATCGCCTTAATACCTTTCATATCCACATTCCACCTCTACGCGACCGGCCTGAAGACATCCCCCTCTTGGTTCAACACTTGAGCGCTCGTCAGGCCAATCAGCTGCGGAGACCGGAAATTAGGTTTTCGGCTTCGGCCATGGACGCCTTGGGACTTTATCCCTGGCCGGGTAATGTGCGGGAATTGGAGAATATTATCGAAAGATTGATCATCCTTCGGGCCGGCACGGTGATTTCCGGTGAGGATATCACTAATCTATTAACTACCACCGAAGTGAGTCAGGGCAACCGTCTGTTCACCAAAGACGAGATGGAGAAGCAGCATATCGAAAGGGCCTTGGCCCAATGCCACGGGATGGTCGGTGGCCGAGAAGGAGCGGCCCATCTCCTGGGCATGAAACGAACGACCCTCCAGTATCGGATGAAGAAATTGGGTATTACCCAATCCTCTTTCGGGAAACTTGATAGGAAAAGAATCTTGACGATAGAGCGGGAAAAGAAAGAAGATCTGGCCGCCTTTATAGATTAGAGGACTGGATTTTATTCTCTCTCCCGTGAGACCCTCCCGCCTCTCAAATTACCAGGGATTGTCTTCCTAAGCTTTTAGCGGAAAAGGATAAAGATGAGGCTCAACCCAGAAGGGCATCTCATCTCGAATTCTTCTTTCTGGCTTTTGCGGGGAGTAAGCGGGTGCAAAAAAGCAGAAGGCCCAAGGGCATTGTTTCCCCTTGGGCCTTTTTCCTGGGACAAGAAAAGACTTACTTCTTATTATAATCGTACCAGCCGGCACCGGTTTTGCGGCCCAGCCGGTTGGCCCTGATCATATTTTTCAAGAGTGTCGGGGCTACCCACTTATTTTCCTTGTTCAGTTCGTTATAGAAATAATCCGAAACAAACTTGCAAATATCCACCCCGGTCAGGTCCATCAATTCAAAAGGCCCCATGGGGTAATTGAGCCCCAGTTTGACCGCCTTGTCCACATCTTCCTTAGAGGCCACCCCTTCCTGAACGATATTGATGGCTTCCAGCATATGGGGGATCATGATTCGGTTGACGATGAATCCCGGAGAATCGATCTTGACTTCCACCGTCTCTTTGCCCATTTTTTTGGCCAGGTCGGTGGTAATCTGGACGGTTTCATCGCTGGTCTGAAAAGCCCGGATGACTTCCACCAGACGCATCAGCGGCACGGGGTTAAAAAAATGCATGCCCACAACCTTTTCCGGACGCTGCGTGGCTACGGCGATCTCGGTAATCGACATGGAAGACGTATTGGTGGCCAGGATGACCTCGGGTCGGCAGATCGCGTCCAACTCTTTAAAAACGGATTTCTTCAGGTCCATATTTTCGATGACCGCCTCGATGACAAAATCCACCTCTTTAAGATCCTTCAAATTAGTCGTCCCCTTGATCCGGCCGAGAATTTGACCTTTCTGGTCTTCAGTCATCTTGCCCTTTTCCACGCTTTTGCTTAAAAAACGGTTAATATTTTTTAGACCGTTATCGACAAACCGGTCCTCCACATCCCGCATGACCACCGAACAACCGATCTGGGCGGCAATCTGGGCAATCCCATTACCCATTGTTCCGGCCCCTACTACTCCTATGGTTTTTATCTCCATCAGAAAACCTCCTTGAATATTTTTTTTAAAGAGTACACTATTTTTCTCCGGCTTGTCAATTCCGATTAACCCCCCTCCGCTCTCGTCCTCGGTAACATTTAATTATGATTTAACTGGAGGATTTATTGGTCAAATGGTCTAACAGAAAGGCGAAGAGATCTGTCTTAGAAGTTCTTAAGAATTCTTTGGCCGGCAAGCCAGCATATAACGATAGCCGTATTGTATGACAGGCTCTCCGTTTTGATTGGAAACCTGGCAGCGGATTCCGGCAAAGCCAAAGCCGGGTTTGCTTCGGGAACGTATCAGATCGACCCAGCGGGCGTCAATGGAAAGGACATCCCCCGGCCTTACCGGATTGAACATTTTTACTTCGTCCATGCCCACGCCGCTGACAACGGCCACATCGCCCTGCGCTTCCACCACAGCGCGGGTGCAGGCCGAAAGGGTATGGAGTGAAGAGGCGACAAGACCGCCGAAGAACGATTCTTGGGCGGCCTTCTCATCAACGTGAAAGGGCTGGGGATCGAACCGTTCGGCAAATTCAATGATTTCCTCCTTAGTCATCACAACCGACGCACATTGAAGCCGCTCTCCCTCCGAAATATCTTCGAAATACCTTTTGGACATTATTTTGTAGCCTTCACTCAACCCATATTGCGGTATTGTTCCTTTCCCCGTATCGATTTGAACCAGATACTTAGTACTTGTTCCTGAATTTTTTCAAAACAAGCTAGGAATCTCTTCATTTTTTGTGCCTGCATTTCAATTTCTTTTGACCATTCTATTCAATTCTATCATGCTTTTCTAAGTTGTGTTTCCCGCATAACAATTGAATATTATCCGCAGTATTTGAAGATCCTCCCTTAGACCAAGGAATAATGTGATCAAAGTGAAGATCCTCAATGGCTCCGCATTTAATGCACTTCCCTCCATCTCTTTTCCACACCTCTAACTTAACTGATGTCGGAATAACTCTCCGCATCTTGGGCTGTTTGGGAACAGGTAAAGAAAAGTCTTCCTCCTCTTCAACGGCAGTGAGTTTAAACTTGAAAACAGATCGACCGTTACTTTTCTCTTTCCAAGAGTCGACTAGATGGAAAACGCCGTTGTATGACCAAATTCCTTGCTTAATTTTTTCGTAGACTCGGACTCTTTCAGGAGGTCTAATTCTGGATTTATATTCCTGTGCAGCATGGTGGAATTTACCGTTCTCGGTAAGGCTGCCAGTAGACGAAAATTCAGGTTGATCCATTAATTTAGGATTTTGGTTGAGAGATGATCGAGGAATATCATGCCCTTCATAAACTATAGTGGAGCCATCATCTTCAAACCGATCAGAATAAGGTGCTCCCGGGCTTACCGACATGAGAATGACCGAATGGTTTCTTGCTAGATCAAAGTTCATCCCACGCTGAAGACTTACACCTTCTCTCCGACACATCTCGATGTATGGTATAATTTCATTTCCCATATGCTATTAAAAGCCAATAACTTTTTGTGAAAATTTTTAATCTAAATTAAAAATATGGATTATGAATCAATAAATTACAAGGAATTTATGGATCGCCATTACTGCCAGGGCTGAGAAGCCTGAGGCCTGACATAATGAAATACAGAAAAAATGAATAGTTATTTCAAACTGAGATTCGAAATATGTTTTATTCAAAACCTACCTCATTTCGAAGTTGGTCGATGGTTTGCGGAACACCGGATTGTTTTCGGACCCTCTCCAAAGCGGAATGAAGCCGCTTGGCATTCTGAGGGGATCGCAGCAGGTGGGCGGTTTCCGAGAAGCCCTCCGACTCGTCTGCAGTTATCATGGCAACGTCTTTATGCCCCCGTCTTTTAATAATAAATCTTTCCAGATTTTTTATAATGTTACCCACTTCATCCTCCCCTGATAAGGTCTTAACTATCGGCCCGATGATTGTATGGCCCGAAGAGATTGTAATCCAGGTCCGGCCAGGGACAATCGATCTCTTCTATTTGGCGCAGTTCCTCTTCGGACAATCGGGAGAAGTCATCCATAGCCTTGGCCGCCCAGATGAGTTTCTGAAAACGCTGGTGATGATGGTGAAACCGCTGGTTGGCGTATTCCTTGGCCTGGGTGGTAAAAAGCAGAAAAGGCCAATCGCTGCCCTGCATAAGCAGGAGTTCCCGGCCGCATTGTTGAAGGATACGCCGGCTCCGTTCATCCTGCCGCTGGCCAGCAGCCAGGATCTGTTCCAACTGCCGGGAACTTTCATTGATATAGGGCCAGATCCAGCCGTGCTCGGGATTTTGCCAGACCGTAAAGTCGGCATTCAGGCCCCAGGTAGTGGCCGGCATGGTTATGGTGGAAAGGCCTTGGCCGGATTGATCCAGATAGTCTCCCAGACTGCGGGGGATCACCCTGGGCCGGTGGTCCAGGCGCCGGAAAACCTCTTCGAGCCAGGCCGGGCCTTCATGCCACCAGTGCCCGAAAAGCTCACAGTCATAGGGGGAGACAATAACCGCTTCATTTCCAGTCGGAGCGGCTCGGTCGAGAAGACCGCTTAGGAGGGAAACAAAATGTTCCGCCTGACTGGTCACGCTCTGATGGGCCCGTTCCGGATCATAGAGCTCCTTTTCCGGCCCCCCGGTAACCCGCCAATAATGCAATCCCGATTGGAGGTCCTTGCTATGAAACTCAAGATAATAAGGGTCGCCGGGATACCCTTGATCCGGTGACCAGACCTGTTGCCCCGTGGCCTCATTTCGCCCGAATACGGCCACTCCTGAGGGCAGCCGATAGCCTCGATAGGTGCTCGGGCTTTTCCCTTGGCGGTGATGGTCCATCCAGGAGGCCCGAGTGATCCCCACGGATTCGACGAAAAAGTAATGGATCCCTGCATCGGCAAGCCACTCATCAAGGCCTCGGCGCATCCGCTGTTCTCTGGATGACCACTCGGCTGGGCGGTAAGCACATTCCGGTAGCCAAAACCCACGCGGGGGACGGTGAAAATAGTGTCGGTAGGTTTCCACTCCCAGCCGGATCTGGGCATAGATGCTGCTCTCCGTCTCCATGAGGGGCAAGAAGCCATGGGTAGCGGCTGAGGTTAAAACCTCAATGACCTGTTCTTCCTGGAGCCATTTAAAGGTTCCCAAGATGTCCCGAAAAAAATCATCCGTGAAGAGGCGATAGTTACGTTCAAAAACGTCCAGCCAGTACCCGGCGATTTTTTTCCTGGTCGGATCGGACCGGAATCGGTGGAGATCCTCTTGAGCCCGCCGAATTTTGTCCTCCATATAGAAGCAAAAGCGGTCCTTCATATAAGGGTCGGCCAACTGCTCCATGAGGATCGGGACCAGACCGATCATGATCCGGGGGCGAATTCCGTCGTAATGGAGGGCCCGCAAGATCTTAAGCAAGGGAATGTACGTCTCATTCATGGCCTCAAAGAGCCATTCTTCCCCGGCCGGCCAGACCCCGGATTTACGGCAATAGGGGATGTGACTGTGGAGCATTAAGGCAAAGGTGCCGGACATGCTTTCTCCTGACAAACGATATTAGAGCCAAATAATTGAAGGTATTCCTCCAGGTCCAAAGCGGTTATGGGGACAATTCAATCTCCGCCAGATCAGGCTTGCGGGCGGCCAGGACTTCATCCAACCTGCCCACAGGCATGGTCCGGGGGGCGGCATGCAACGACTCCGGATCCTGTTCGGCCGCCAGGGCGATGCGCTCCATAGCGGCGGCTAAGGCATCCAGGTTCTCCTTGTTCTCCGTCTCGGTGGGCTCGAACATGAGGGCCTCCTTGACCACAAGGGGGAAATAGATCGTCGGGGGATGGAAGCCCTCGTCGATCAGGGCCTTGGCAATGTCCAGGGCATGGACCCCGTATTTCTCAGCCTTATCCGCGGCGGTGAAGACCACTTCGTGCATGCAGATCCCCTCGACGGCCACCTGCCAGTGGCCGGACAATTTCACCCGCAGATAATTGGCCGCCAGGACGGCATCGTCAGACACTTTCTTCAGCCCCGGTCCGCCCAAGCCCAGGATATAGGCATAAGCCTTGATGATCACCCCGAAGTTCCCGTAAAAAGGGGCGATGTAGCCGATGGACTTGGGGCGGTCATAATCCAGGAACAGGGTGCCGTCGGCCCGCTGGACCACCCGGGAGATGGGCATGAATTCTTCCAGCTTTTCCACGACTCCCACCGGTCCGGCCCCCGGCCCGCCGCCGCCGTGGGGGGTGCCGAAGGTTTTGTGCAGATTCAGGTGGACGATGTCAAACCCCAGGTCGGCCGGTTTGGCCCGGCCCAGGATGGCGTTCAGGTTGGCCCCGTCATAATACATCAGGGCATCCACGGAATGGGCCAGATCGGCGATCTCTTTGACATAGGGATTGAACAGGCCCAGGGTGTTGGGATTGGTCATCATCACCCCGGCCACCGAAGGATTGAGCAGGGCCTTAAAGGCCTCGGGCCGCATGATCCCTTTTTCCGTGGGCACGGTGACCACCTCATAACCGGCTAAAGAGGCGCTGGCCGGGTTGGTGCCGTGAGAGGAATCAGGGGTCAGGATGACCGCTTTTTTATTACCCCGATCCCGGTGATAGGCGGCCATGAGCATGAGTCCGGTCAGTTCCCCATGGGCACCGGCCAGGGGCTGCATGGTAAAGCCGTCCATGCCGGTGATCCGGCAGAGGAGCTGCTCGGTTTCGAATAAAACTTGTAAAGCCCCTTGAGTGAGCAGCCCGCCCCGGCGAAGCTGGGGGAGCAAGGGGTGAAGCTGGGCAAAGCCGGGGAGACGGGCCAGTTCTTCGGTGAACTTGGGATTGTATTTCATGGTGCAGGAACCCAGGGGATAAGTCCCTACATCCACTCCGAAGTTCAGGCGCGAGAGATTAGTGAAATGGCGGACCACATCTACTTCGGCCATTTCCGGCAGCTCCGCCGGGTGGCTCCGGGCCAGTTCAGGGGCAAGCAAACTTTCTTCAAAGGATTCCTGGGGGACTCTCGGCCGGGGAAACATAACGGCCCGGCGGTTGGGCCGGCTTTTTTGAAAGATCGTTTTCATAGTACGGCCTCCAGGGCTTCGGCGAAACGGCCGATTTCTTCCTTGTTGCGTTTTTCGGTGATCGCTACCAGGAGATGATTGGCCTGGTCGGGATAATAACGGCCCAGGGGGAATCCCGGAGAAAAGCCTTTGTCGATCATCCGGGAGACCACCATCCGGGCATCCAGCGGGAGGCGGAGACGGAACTCGTTAAACCAGGGGCCTTGGTCCACCAGCTCCACCCCGGGAATGGCGGTTAGGCGTTTGCGGGCATAAGCGGCCTGGGCCATATTCAGGCGCGCCAGTTCCACCAGTCCCTTTTTACCTAAGAGACAGAGATGGATTAAAGCAGCCACAGCACAGAGGGCCTGGTTGGTGCAGATGTTGCTCGTGGCCTTTTCCCGGCGGATGTGCTGTTCCCGGGTCTGCAGGGTCAGGCAATAGCCAGTCCTCCCCTGGCTGTCCACGGTCCGTCCGACTATCCGGCCGGGCATGGAGCGGACCAAATCCTGGCGAACGGCCATGATGCCCAGATAGGGCCCGCCGAAAGAAAGGGGAAGCCCCAGGGACTGGCCTTCACCTACGGCGATATCCGCCCCCATCTCCCCCGGGGTCTTAATCAGTCCCAGGGCCACGGGATAGGAATTCAAAATGGACAGGGCCTTATGCTCTTTGGTGAGGGCGCAATGGGCGGTGAAATCATGAAGACGGCCGAAGAAATCAGGGTTTTGGAGGATGACCCCGGCGGTCCGGGAATCGATCAGGCCGGAAAATTTGTTTAGATCGACAAGCTCCTCTTCCACCAGCTCGATATTCAGATTGGCCGTATAGGATCGCAGCATGACCCGGTAGATGGGATTGACGGAGGTGCAGACCAGAACCCGTTTACGCCCGGTCTTGCGAATAGACATGAGGCAGGCCTCAAAGAGGGCCGTGCCCCCGTCATAGAGGGAGGCATTGGCGGCGTCCAAACCATAAAGGCGGCAGACGGCGGTCTGATATTCATAAATGGCCTGGAGGGTCCCCTGGGAGATCTCGGCCTGATAGGGGGTGTAGACCGTATAAAATTCAGCCCGGCGAAGTAGAGCATCAACGGCCGCGGGGATGAAGTGATCATAAAATCCGCCGCCCAGGAAACAGATCAGTTTGTGGGCGTTCATCTCGGCCAACCCACGCAGGTGATCGCAGACCTCCATTTCGCTTAATGGCGGGGGAAGGTCCCAGTCCTTGGTCCGGAGGGCTTGAGGAATGACCTCGAAGAGCTGATCTACGGATGGGAGACCCAGGACCTGGAGCATTTCCGCCCGGTCCTGGTCGGTGTGGGGGATGAAGTCCATTAACTATTCTCCTTGTTCGATAAAGGATTGATAGGCAGCGGCATCCATGAGTTCCTCTATTCCGGCGGAATCTATCTCCTGGAGTTTGACCAGCCAACCCCGGCCGTAACAGTCCTGGTTGATCCATTCGGGGCGTTCATCTAAGGACGAATTGATTTCCGCGACGACACCGGTTAAAGGGGAATAGACATCAGCGGCCACCTTGACGGATTCAATGGTGCAGAGTTCTTCCATCTGGGCCACCTGGCGGCCGACTTCCGGAAAATCCACATAAGTGATGTCGCCCATCTGTTTTTGAGCATAATCGGTGATGCCGACCACGGCCAGGGGGCCGTCCATTTTTACCCACTCATGTTCTTTGCTGTACTTTAGATCTGCCGGGATGTTGTATTGGTCCATAGAAATTCCTCCTGACGATTTTTTTACCTTTCGGTCTTGCCGAGTCTCAACTTGATATTACAGGGCGTCCCACTCTCCCGGTGGTGGATCTCGGGACAGGCCAGACCCCGGACTACTCCATTAGTTGTAGTTCAAGGAGGCCCTTGATCATCTTAAAATGATGGTCCAGTGAATAAATCGCACACTCATTTTGTTTGGCGTTTTGAGCTATGATTAAATCCGGGACACCTATTCCATTTAATCCCTTTTCCAAACATTTGACTTGGAATTCAATAATTTGATTCCATTGTATGGATAAAACCAACTTTCTGATCGTGGAAAGAAGTTTGACAATATCCCGCCGGCGGCGAACGGTTAAGGCAGGAATCAATTCCGCCAGAATAAGATCGTTAATGACGATCAGGTTTTGATCAATTAGGAACTCCAGATTTTCAGAATGATGTCCTCTCCTGAAATATTCAATCCAAACGGAGGTGTCGACTAAGACCGACATTTACGTCCCCTAAGGGCATCGATGTCAATATCCAGATTTGTTATTTGTCCTTTAAATTTTTTCAAACCGGAAAGTTTGGATTTAATAATTAGATCTTCTAGGGCGGTGATAATAAGTTTGGTTTTGGTATTTATCCGGGTAATCTTCATGGCTTCATCAATTAATGGCTGGGGTAAATCAAGCGTTGTTCTCATCGTCGACCTCCTTATGCATAAAATTACTCTATTATGCATAAAATGTCAAGAGGGAATTGGTCCTTAAGACTACTCTGAGAAAACTTGACAGGAAGGGGAGAATAACCTATTTTCTTTTAAAACAACCCTTAAATCCCCCTCCATCCCCCTTTTCCTAAGAGGGACTTTACCCCCCCTTTAACAAAGGGGGGAAGGGGGGATTTTCATCCTTCGTGGTGTCCCACGGGGCATGAATGCTTATTCAGAAAAATCACAAAAGAAAGGATATACAATGGCGCTTAAAACCGGACAGGAATACCTGGATTCCATCGGTTCTTTGGGACTGGAGGCTCATATCCTGGGCCAAAAGACCGAGAACCTGCCGGACCACGGATTAGTGGAACCGTCCAGGAAGGCGGTGGCTTTTACCTATGACGGGGCCCACCGGGCGGAGACGCAGGCCTTATTCTGTGTCGAATCCAACTTGTGTCATGAAACGGTCAACCGTTTCACTCATCTCCATCAGAGTACGGAAGACCTGGTCAATAAAGTCAAACTACAGCGTTATTGCGGTATCCAAACCGCCTGCTGTTTCCAGCGCTGTGTGGGCCTCGATGCGGCCAATGCCGTCTTCAGTACCACCTTTGAATGCGACCGGAAACACGGCACCTCCTACCATCAGCGCTTTCGGGACTATTGGAAGACCATCCAGCAGCAGGACCTGCTGGTGGACGGGGCCATGACCGATCCCAAAGGAGACCGGGGAAAACGTCCCAAAGATCAAAAAGATCCTGATCTGTATTTGCGGGTCAAGGAACGCCGGACGAATGGCGTAATCATCAGCGGGGCCAAGCTCCATCAAACCGGGATGCTCAATTCGCACCAGATACTGGTTATGCCGACCCTGACGCTGAGGCCGGGAGAAGAAGACTGGGCCATCTGCTGTGCCGTGCCGACCAAGGCCGACGGGGTCCGGCACATCTACGGCCGTCAAGCCAGTGACACCCGAAAGCTGGAAAGCCTTCCTTTTGATGTGGGCAATCCCCTCTTCGGGGGCCAGGAGGTTATGACTGTTTTTGAGGATGTCTTTGTGCCCCAGGAGATGATCTTTCTGAACGGAGAGGTTGATTTTTCCGGAATCCTGGTGGAGCGTTTCGCTTCCTACCACCGTCAAAGCTACGGGGGCTGCAAGGTTGGAGTGGGGGATGTCCTCATCGGGGCCACCGCCCTGATCGCCCGTTTGAACGGGGTGGCCGAGGCCAGTCATATTAAGGACAAGATTGTCGAAATGATACATCTCAATGAGACCATTTACTCTTGCGGGATCGCCTGCTCGGCTATGGGGGAAAAGACTCCGGCCGGCAACTACCAGGTGAATTTACTGTTGGCCAATGTCTGTAAACTGAATGTCACCCGCTTTCCTTATGAACTGGCCAGGCTGGCCACCGATATAGCCGGCGGACTTTTAGGCACCATGCCCTCAGCGGCCGATCTGGAAGACCCGCTGACCGGTCCGTATATTAAAAAGTACCTGGCCGCTTCTCCTTCCGGCGAGGTCGTGGATCGGATGAAGGTTTTGCGGTTAATCGAGAATCTCGTGGCCGGGGCCGGAGCCGTGGGCTATCTCATCGAGTCCATGCACGGGGCCGGGCCCCCAACGGCCCAGAGGATCATGATCAGCCGCCAGGCCGATTTGGAAGGGAAGGTCAGTCGGGTGAAAGAATTGTTGGGGATATAAATAAATCTGAGGATTCAGGGGGCCTAGGATTCGAGGGGTCGAGTGAACGGCGTGGAAAAAGAACCGCTTGATGCCTATTCCGCACTAAAAATCCCCCCATCCCCCCCTTTAATAAAGGGGGGTAAAGTCCCCCTTGGGAAAAGGGGGATTGAGGGGGAGTTAAAAATTATTTTCGTTTTCTAAGCAATTTAAAAAATGGCGTTCTCCAACCGCCAGACAGCCGGGGATCGCCACAGGCGGGATTTCAACAACTCCCGGTGATGGATAAATTCCTTGGGCAGGCGGTCGTAAAATTTATCAAAGAGGTCTTCATGAGAAGTGGCCTCCCGCTTGGCATTTTCCACATCCACCGACATGAGTTTGTAAAAGGTTTCCGAATCGAAATCCAATCCCTCCCAGTGAATGTCCTGATGACGAGGCATAAACCCAAAGGGGCTTTCAATCCCGAAACAGCGTCCCTGAACCCGGTCGACGACCCATTTAAGGACTCTTAAGTTTTCACCGTAACCAGGCCACATGAATTCCCCCTTTTCGTCTTTCCGGAACCAGTTGACCCTAAAAATAGCCGGTGGATTATCAAGGAGTCTGCCAACATTAAGCCAATGATTCCAGTAATCAGCCATGTTGTATCCGCAAAAGGGCAGCATGGCCATAGGATCTCGGCGCATGGCCGGTTGGCCTTCCGCGGCGGCCGTGGCCTCCGAGCCCATGGTGGCGGCCAGATAGACACCGTGGGACCACTCAAAGGCCTGGAAGACCAGGGGGACATCTTTACTCATCCTCCCGCCGAAAATAAAGGCCCTGATCGGAACGCCTTCAGGATTATCCCATTCCGGGTCAAAGGTGGGGCATTGACTGATGGGGGCCGTAAACCGGGAATTAGGATGGGCGGCCAGGCGGCCGCACCCCGGGGTCCAATCCTGTCCTTTCCAATCCAACAGATGGGCCGGGGGCTCATCGGTCATCCCCTCCCACCAGACGTCTCCGTCATCGGTTAAGGCCACATTGGTAAAAATGCAGTTCCTGGTCAAGGCCATCATGGCATTGGGATTGGACTGCATGGAGGTCCCTGGGGCCACTCCGAAAAAACCGGCTTCAGGGTTGATGGCCCTTAGCGTTCCGCTGGGGTCCGGCTTGATCCAGGCGATATCGTCACCGACAGTGAAGATCTTCCAGCCTGCAAAACCAGGGGGAGGAACCAGCATGGCAAAATTGGTCTTGCCGCAGGCACTGGGGAAGGCCCCTCCCACATAGGTCCTTTCTCCCTGGGGGTTTTCAATCCCCATGATCAGCATATGCTCGGCCAGCCACCCTTCGTCCCGGGACATGACCGAGGCGATACGCAGGGCGAAGCACTTTTTACCCAAAAGGGCGTTTCCCCCATAGCCGCTCCCAAAGGAATAAATCGAACGCTCTTCCGGAAAATGAGAAATATAAGTGTTCTCCGGATTACAGGGCCAGGGCACATCTTGTTGCCCCGGGGCCAAGGGATAGCCTACGGAATGGAGGCAGCGCACAAAGTTACCTTTCTTCCCGAGGACGTCCAGGACCGCCTGGCCCATACGGGTCATGATCCGCATATTGACCACAACATAGGGTGAGTCCGAAATCTCAATACCGATATGGGCAATATGAGAACCTAAAGGACCCATGCTGAAAGGGATGACATACATGGTCCGCCCTTTCATCGACCCTTTGAACAGGTTCTCTAATTTTTCCTTCATTTCAATCGGATTTACCCAGTTGTTGGTCGGACCGGCTTCTGATTTGTTGAGGCTGCAGACATAGGTCTTGCCTTCTACCCGGGCCACATCCCGGGGATCGGAACGACAATAGAAACTGTTGGGTCGTTTGGCTTCATTTATTTTGATGAAGGTGCCGTTTTGAACCATTTCTTGACAAAGTCGGTCGTATTCTTCCTGTGAGCCATCGCAAACGACCACCTGATCCGGTTGACAGAGGTCGGCAATCTCTTTAATCCATTTGTTTAAATGATCATTATTTGTGAAAGCTGTTGCCATTACTACACTCCCTTCCCTTCTTACTTACAAAGCTAAATCTTCTTAAAGATTTTCCCGGATAACCTTGATGAGTTTTTGAATCTCTTCGGCAGAAAGCTTGCCGTCTTTCCGGAAAATTAAAATTCCCTTCTTATCGAAAGCCAGGACATTACTGCTGTCGTCGGCAATCTTCCAGGCCTGGACCAGCACTTTTTTATAATCCCGCACATAGATCGTCTTGGGATACCGCTCCTGTTTTTCTTTTAAAGCTGAATTAATAGCAAAATTAGGGAGCCAGGTGGCCGCCAAATTAATGATAGCGACGGACTGAAATTTATCGCTTGGGAATTTTTCTTTATCCAGGGCCTCGCTGGCCGGGTTGTTGGTATCCTTTTCATCCGGATCGACATAAAAAATAACATGGACTTTCCCTTGGAGTTCATCACTACTCCAGGGTTTTCCGTCCAACCTCCCTCCCAGTTTTTCTTTTAGTTCCACTTTTGGAGGGACCTGTCCCATATCTATGGAGTAAGCCGTTTGACTTAAGAATAGGCTAACCAGGAGAATCAACAAACATTTCATAAAAATTTTCATATAAAACCTCCCCCGTCTGAATTAAAATCCGCTGGCAATTAAGAGATAACCCCAAATGGATCATACTAAATCCGCTCTATAAAATCAAACCCTTCTATAAAGAAAACCTATTGGCACCGAGAAAAAATCAAGGGCGGAAGAAGGCCTTAAAGGCGGCCAAGGCCTGCTCAATATCGGCCGCCGTAACATCCAAATGAGTGACCAGGCGGATCTGGGTTGGGTTAACCGCCTGAATAAGGATACCTCGCTTCTTCAATGCCTCGGCTGCCTGAAGAGCGGTCATCTTCCGATTGGTCAGAGTAAAGATGATGATATTGGTCTCCGTTTCCTCAGGATTGAGGGAAATGCCTTTGAGTTCAGACAAACCCAGGGCCAGACGATGGGCATTATTATGATCCTCTTTCAGCCTGGCCAGGTGATGATCCAGGGCATAGATGCCGGCAGCCGCCAAAATTCCGGCCTGGCGCATCCCGCCGCCGAACATTTTTCGAAAACGATGCACCCGATCAATGAAAGTGGCCGAACCGGCCACCAGAGAGCCCACCGGCGCTCCCAATCCTTTGGAGATACAAACCGAAACCGAATCCGCCCACTGGGCATATTTTTGGGGTTTGATTCCCATGGCGATAGAAGCATTCCAAAGCCTGGCCCCATCGAGATGAACCTGGAGGCCCTTGTCCTTAGCCAGCCGGGATATTTCCATGATATTTTTAAGAGGATAGATGCTCCCGCCTCCACGGTTACTGGTATTTTCCAGGCAAATCAGCCTGGACTCCGGAAAATGATGATTAAAAGGCCTGACCGCTTCGCTGATCTGAGAGGCCGCCAAAATACCCCGGTTGCCTTTGAGACAATAAAACTGGACCCCCGATAAAACCGCCCCGGCCCCGCCTTCAAAATTATAGGGATGGGCAGTCGCCTCCAGGATGACCTCATCACCGGGCTGGGTATGGGCTTTGATGGCCAGTTGGTTGGCCATAGTCCCGGAGGGCACGAAAAGGGCCTTTTCTTTTCCGAGGATTTTGGCCACTTTTTTTTGCAGGGCATTGACCGTCGGATCTTCGCCAAAGACATCATCCCCCACTTCAGCTTCGGCCATAGCCCGGCGCATGGCCGGAGTAGGTTTGGTCACGGTATCGCTTCTAAGATCAATAAACTTGTTCATTGTTCCTCCGATCAGGTTATATCACCGAGTAATTGGCAGCCCTTAAGCCTACCTTTGGCGGCTTTATCTTACATAATAAGGGGCTTTGAGGAGTGAAGAAGGGTCTATTCGATCAAATATATGGAGATCCTCCCCGACAGGCCGGACAAGCCCCGTGTCCGTCATCCGGATAGGCCTCCAGACACTGGGGGCAAATAATCCGATTCCCCCTTTTTACTTTTTTCAATAAGACCGGTTGGATCTGTATCTCCTGTAATCGGCAGAGGGAACTTCCCGCTTTGTGAATCGAATCTAAAAGAATTTCCGAATCGACTTCCTCTTTGGGTTTCAATTTGTAATACCAGATTTTAATCTCCGGCCATTCCTCTATCCGGGCGGGATCAAGACAGACCCGAATCCCCTTTCCTGTTTCCTTGTCATAAAAGGCCAGAGCAAAACGTCCAAAATTCCGGATGCTCAACCAGCCGTTACCGATGGTGCAGGGGGTCAGCAGCTGGATAGCATCGGGCAGACATTTATGGGTTTCCGAAAGGGCATTAAACAGAATACCGGAGGGCATATGCTTCAAAGCCGCCTCGACCATGATGCCGCCCAAAACCACCCCCGGGGCCGGAAAGCTGTGAAACTTTCTCACCTCTTCGAAGAATTCTAAAAATGAATAAGGACCGATCTTGATCGGCCCCTCAGTCGATCCGATTTCTCTCATGATTCTTTCCTGCGTTGATTTAAAGATGTATTAAATACCCTAACAGCCGATTTCGGTCAAGAAAAAGAGAAGGGAAGTGGGGAAGAATAGTCCGATTCAGTTGAGTTTTTGGAGACAATCCTGGGGAAAACGGTGGGTCCCGCCGATTCCTTCAAGGGTAACCTCCACCAAGGCCTCCGGGTCATTGATGACCATATCGGGGTCTGTGATCACTCCGCGGTATCCCAGATATTGATTCATGTATTCTTCCCATCTCGGATCTTCGGACTTTTGAAAAATTTTTACCTTGTCTCCTTGACGAAAAGCGGACATAGCCTCGTCTCCTTTTAAAACCAGTTCAATATCCAAGATGGAAGGCCCAAGGATAATCCGATTTTTTCAAACCCTGAACCTTATGATTTGCCCCCTATAGCTACGTTCTTTCTCTGCCGGTCCATTTCGAAACTTTAACGACCGTTTCAGTCAGGGTGTTCGCTCCGCCCACAGGATCAAAGCGGGTTAAGAATCCTTTTTGCAGCCTTTGATCAGCCATGCCCCTTTTATAGGCCCTAGTCTGCAAAGGTATGGTGCGACCGAAACCATGATACATAAACACTGCTTCCGGATCAATCAAGGCGGTTATGGTAACGGCCCCAACGGTCTGGTAGCCCTCATTTTCCACCACCACCCGATCACCTTCTCCCACTCCGATCTGTTTGGCTGCCTGCGGATGGATCCAGAGGGTGTTTTCCGGCAGAATTTCATGGAGAAGGGGATTATTCATAGTGTGGGCGTGATTATGGGCGGCCATGCGTCCGAAAAACAACCGGAAATGCCCCGGTGCTAATTTCGGTGGAGGCTGAAACTCGGCCAGGTTGGGGAAGCCACATTCTTTTAACAGCGCAGAATCCAGTTCAATTTTCCCGGAAGACGTGGGGAAAACCAGCCCGTTTTCCCGATCCCGGAGAATAGGTTTATCGGACAAGGAAACCTGGCCTTTTTTCCGTAACTGTTCAATGGTAATGCCTGTGTCTTCCAATTGATAGCGCCAGATATCTTCGATGGTTTCGAAATTAAAAACCTCTCCCAGGTCCAAACGGCGGGCCAATTCTTTAAAGATCCACCAGGCCGGACGGCTGTCCAGTCTTGGAGCCACGGCCTGATCCCGCATGGCGATGCTGGGATTTTGACCGCTCTTAGCAGTCAGGATATTGGCCCGTTCCAGATAGGTGGCTTCCGGAAGGATCACATCGGCATACCAGCCGGTTTCACTGTAGTTAACATCAATGGAGACCAGAAGCTTCAACTTTTCAAAGGCCTTGATCTGGGCCTCCGGGTCGGGAAGGGCCGAAAGGGGATCATGACGATAGGCGATATAGGCCCCTGCCGGATAGGGATCACCGCTTTCCAGGGCCGGGAATAAAAGGTGAAGCAAGCCGGAACCGGAATCAAAATGCTTATATTTCCAGCCCACACCGTCGATTCTTTTTTCGGTGACATTGGGGATCCGGTCCACCAATTTTTTAATGCCTTTTTGTCCGGCGTCCTTGGCACCCTTGGCGATGATCAATCCACCGGGGGTCTCAAAGGCCCCGAAAAGGGCGTTAAGGATATAGGCGGTGCGGCTGGTGTAAAAGGACTGGCCGTGCCGGGCCGTCATCCACCCGCCATGAAAGATTACCCGAGGGGCATCGGCGGCGATTTCCCGGACAAAGGTGCGGATCTCCTCGGCCGGAATCCCGGTTTGAGTCTCGGCCCATTCCGGGGTCTTTTCCCGGACCTGTTCCTGCAAGGCCTCCAACCCTATAGCCCAGCGGGCGAGGAAAGCGGCGTCATAGAGATTTTCTTTGAGGACCTGGTGGATCATGGCCAGGTTCAGGGCGTATTCGGTGTTAGGTCGAACCTGCCAGAAACGGGTGGCCTTAGCCGCTGTGACCGTGGCTCGGACATCGATATAAGTGCATTTCGTTCCCTTTCCCAAGGCCTCGATAAATTCCTTGGCCTCTTTGACCTGGAGGGACTCCAACATATTCCGGCCATACAGAACCAGGTGCTTGGTGTTTTTGATGTCATAGACCATGTCCGTCCGGCCGTAGCCGAAGACGCTCTTGGCCGCATGATGGGTGTTGCGGGCGCAGGAGCAGTCATGATCAAAATAATTGGGAGATCCCAGGGCCTTGACAAAGCTCTTGGTCAGATCGGTGAAGGGTCCGCCACGGTCCGAGAGGACCACGCCCCGGCCTCCATATTCGTTGATGACCTCTCTCAATTTTCCGGCCACATAATCCAGAGCTTCTTCCCAGTCCGCCTCCCGCCATTGACCACTGCCCCGAGGGCCGGTTCGAATCAAAGGCCTATGCGGGCGTTCGTTATCATATTCCAAAGCCAATCCGGCTGATCCCTTGGCACAGAGACTGGTTCCCATGCCCTTGTCATGGGGATTGCCTTGGATCCAAACAATCCGTCCATCCTCCACATCCACCTGAATTGGGCAGCGAACGGCGCACATGCCGCACATACTATAAACGGTACGCTTTCCGGGTTGGTCAACGTGTTCGCAGTTGGGGGCTTTCGTTATTTCCATGTTATTACTCCTCTCTATCCATGACCTGAAAGGCTACGGCTTTGGCAAAACGATCTCGTTTTTGCCGGACAGCCTCATTGGTCGAGGAACCGAAATCCAGGCACTGGGTCAGGCATTTGGTCACACAGGCCGGCTTAAGCCCCTGATCAATCCGATCCCGGCAGTAATCACATTTGACGGCCTTGCCGGTCTCGGCGTTCCATTGAGGGGCGCCCCAAGGACAGGCGGTAATACAACTTTTACAGCCTACGCACAAATCTGGCTCCACAAAAACAATCCCATCCCTAGCCCTTTTCTGCATGGCCCCGGTAGGACAGGCGGCCACACACCAGGGTTTCTCACAATGAAAACAGGGCATAAAAACCAAGCCCAATTTGGGCAGATTCCCGATCTTCTTGGGACCGACAACCATAAGCTGGCAGAATCGAGGCCCCACCGGAAGGGCGTTTTTTGTTTTGCAATGCACTTCGCAAGCATAGCAGGCAATGCATTTCTCCGGGTCATGGGACAGATAATAATTACTCACTGAAATTCTCCTTTTTCATCGATAACCACTACGGGACGAACCAATCGGTTAACAGTTTGTGGAAAACTCATTTTTCACAGGTTTCTCAAAAAGGTCCTGGGCTTCCGAAGGAAGCCTTTTTAATGGTCGGCATACGGCATCCGAAAGGATGCCTTTTCAAAAGCTCGACAAAGTCGAGCGGCCCGACCGGCTACAAGGCGCCCGAAACCAGGGACCCGTCCCGTAGGGATGGGCCTGAGCATTGCCCCTCCAATGCGAAAAAATTCAGAGGAATGCGGCGTATATAGAAATACGCCGCAATGACGAAGGATGAGGGCAACGCAGTAAATGGGCCTTTTTCAGAAACCTTTTAAGGGATGATACCTCCCAGTTTACTTTCCGCCGCCATACGCCTAGTGCAGGTTTCGCAGAGGTCTTGGCCGAGAAGGGCTTCCGGCAGGTCCGAGATTCTTTTTTTGACATATTCCAGATAGCGCGCCGGTCCGATAGGACGGCCGCAACCTTGACAGATTTCCATTTTATCCTGACACAAAAGGGTACCGCACAGACTTAGCCTCCGCTCTCCGTCCCGGTCCTGCAGAGTCATGGCTCCGGTCGGACAATTGGTGGCACAGGACCCGCAAAGGATACATCGTTCGGTGGTGAAGCCAAAATCCGTCAACCCGGGGGGTTCAGCCTCCAGATAACCGAGTTGAAGCGCCGAGAGCCCCATGTGCTCCCGGCAGATTTGGACGCATCTTCCACAGCGCTTACAGATATCACAACGCAGGCAGCGTTTGGCCTCCTGCCTGGCCGTGGTTTCATCATACCCCAATTCGACCTGCTGGAAGGTGCGCCGACGCTTATCCGGGTTGAGACAAGGCATATCCGGACGAAGAAGAGTCATCTTGGAAACAGCCGGAACCTCGCTCAGCCCCACGCGCATCCGCCGGAAAGGCACCGGCGGCATCTTGGGCTGAGGCAGACCCCGCAAATAACGATCAATCCCCTCGGCGGCCCGTTTCCCGGCCCCGATAGCCTCCACCACGGTAGCCGGTCCGGTCACCAAATCTCCGCCGGCAAAGAGGCCTTCAGCAGAGGTGGAGGAGGTGATGGTATCGGCCACCAGAGTTCCCCATTTCGTCCAATGAAGGTCTTCTCCATCCTCCAGCCCTTCAGAGTCAGTCCGTTGGCCGATGGCTGAAATGACGGCATCCGCTTCGATCCGATGATCACTTCCTTCGACCGGTATGGGTCTTCTTCTCCCTTTTTCGTCTACTTCGGCCAATTTAGCCCGGAGGCAATTCAGCCCGGTTACCCGGCCTTCGGTGCCGAGGACTTCCATCGGAATCGTCAAAAAAGAAAACCGCACACCCTCTTCCTCGGCCTGTTCCACTTCTTCTTTGTTGGCCGGCATCTCCGAACGGGTTCGGCGGTAAGCCAGGAGCACATCCTGACAGCCGAGGCGGATCAGCGTCCGGGCGGTATCAATGGCCACGTTCCCTCCGCCAATGACCACCGCTCTCTTGCCCGGGATATGTTTATCTCCCTTAGCCACCCCATACAAAAACGATAGGGCATCGAGGACCTGGGAGAAATCTTTTTCGCCTTTGATGCCCAAGTCTATAGAAGCGTGAGTTCCTAAAGCCAGGAAAAAGGCCTTAAAGCCTTCGGCTCGTAATTGAGCGATGGTCGTATCCCGGCCCAGTCGGGTGTTGTAATGAAAGGTCACCCCCAATTCTTCGATAAAAGCCACTTCCCGGTCAATCACTTCCCTGGGGAGCCGATATCTCGGAATGCCCACCATCATCATCCCTCCGGCATAAGGCAGGGCTTCGATTACGGTGACCTGGTATCCTTTCAGGGCCAAGTAGTAGGCGGCCGTCAACCCGGCCGGCCCGGCCCCTATCACAGCAACCTTGTGATCAAGCCTTTCGGTCTTGGCGGGATTTCGATAAGACCTTTCCCCGACGGCCCGATCGGCGGCAAAAGCCTTCAAATGCCTAATGGCGATAGGGTCGTCTATCTTCCCCCGAAGACAAACCGATTCACAAGGGTGAGTACAGACTAAACCGCAGACCCAGGGAAAAGGGTTATCCCGGCGGATAACCTCTACGGCCTCGGCAAAACGGCCTTCTCCGATGAGGGCGACATAACTGGCCACATCAATTCCGGCCGGACAGGCCATCTGACACGGGGCCGGTGTAAGGAGGTCACAATCTCCGGTGGGACAGTTCCGGGTGGCCATATGGCTGACCAAAGCTTCCTGAAATTCTTCCAGGACCGGTCCAACGATCTTCTTGATTTTTTTGGATAAGGATTCCGGGGCTTCCAGCACTATATTTTCGACGGATAGGCGAAGGGCCTGCAGATGATCCGGACCGCTTCTCCCCGTACAGACATCCCGGATCAGTTCCAGAAGGTCTTCGGCCTTTTGTTTGATCCCGGGAGCCATCGGCTGTCCCGAAGCGATCCATTCAGCCAGTTGAGAGTAGGTCCCGAAAACAATACAAATAGGTTTATTCATTCTTTATCTGAAACCAGTCTTTGATGAATACTTCCGAAATAAGGAAGTTTGGGTTTAAGCCGGTAAAATAAGGTTCTCGCCATTATGTAACAGATAATAAAAAGGGCAACATAATTCATCCCAAATCCCAAAAAGGGAAGAGGGAGATCGATATCGGCAAACCGGCCCTGCATCCAGGCCAGGGCGAAAAATATGGGCCATAAGGCCGCCGCTGAAAGACCAAATTTATTGAAAAAAAGTTGGCCAAAGGCCTCATTACCTTCTTTGTTGATGGCTTGATAGCTTTTTTCATCTCCCTGGTGAAGGGCTTGTGCGGATAGGCTGTTCATCTTTTCCACCCGGTCATCCAGGACCTTCAGGTGATTTCTATTTACCCAAAATACCAGAGCGATCGTTAGCTCCCCAACGAACACCGCCAGGAAAGCCATCAGAAACGTTCCCAATAAATAGTCCGCCAAGGGATAACCGGTTACCCGGTAAAAATGAATCAAAAAAGGATCAAGCCATTCCATATAATTTCCCCTACAAAAATTGAAAAAGGTAATGGCAGGAGGCTACAGGCAAGAGGCATAGAATTAACTATTCCTCTCGCCTATAGCCTTTCGCCTGTTTTATTTACATCGGTACCCAGCTCTTGCCGAAGAAGCCTTGACTGAAGTAACCGAGCCCCACATAAACGGCCAGAAAAATAAAGATGATCTTCAGCCACTTGTCGGGGATGTATTTTTGGGTTCGCGGTCCGATCATGGAGCCGATGAAGATTCCTACCAGTTCGATGCCGATAAGGCCCCAATCCATCCCGGCCTTGGCTACGGTGATGTAGCCGGTGATACTGGTGATCATACTGACAAAAACGGCCATGGCCGAAGTCCCGGCCACTACAAACATGGGCGCCCCGACGATCGTCGTCAGATAAGGCACATAAAGAAATCCGCCTCCCACACCGATAAAGGAGGAAATAGCGGCAATGACCACCCCACCGACAAAGGCCCAGATGGGATTAAAGTGAAAGGTGGACCCAAAAAAGCAAAAGGTGCTTCGGCCTATTCCGAATTTTTCCAGGGTCACGCCTTCACAGACCAGATCCTTTTTTTCTTTGACGCTTTTTTCAAAGGCCTGGGCAGCCGCCTTGGCCGCCTTTTTGCTTTCTTGTCCTTTAGGAGTAAGTTCATAAAGCAGGACGGCCCCGACAACAAAGACAAAGACCCCAAACCATCCCTGGTATTGTTTAAAGCTGATCTTCCCCCCGGTCAGTATGGGTATAAAAAAGGCCCCGGCAATAGAACCCAACCCAAGAGCGATGCCCAAAGGCCAGGCCAGGCGTTTCGCTTTCAGATAATTGATGGTGCTGATTAACGAAGACAGCCCCACCAGGAATTGATTAGAGGTCCGAATGCTGTCCGTCAAGGTCTTGTTCAGATCCGGCGCGGTGGTTCTAAAGGATTTGGCATAGTCGCCAAGGCCGAAAACGGTAATATGACCGACTCCGGCCATGATCCCGCCGAAGGCCCCCACTGTGGAAAATATCCAGCCCACCCAAACGGCCCAGAGAACAGCTAAAACATAATTCACCTGGGGAGCCCCGGGAATACCGAAGGCCCCCTTGGGGGCCTGGACATCAATCTGGCCCTTACCGGCCCCGGCCGGAGCCTTAGCCACTGCTTCCCCTAATTTTCCCGACAAACCGAGGGTATCCCCAACCGCTTTCGGTTTCTCCTTCATCTGTTCCTGGGTTGGCGGAACAGCAGGCTTCTCTTGGGCCACTGCCGTAAAAAATACCGTAAACAAGAGGGTCAAGGTCATCATCAGCATAATGAGACTCGCCTTCCCCAATATGGTTCGCTTCCCTTTCCACATGTAATTTTCCTCCTTTTGATTTTAAAAATAGGGTTAGTAGATAAATGAGTTGAAATTCACCGGCAGGGAAAAACTCATTCTTTTTTTTTGCGGATCCCGAACATAACAATTTATTATTTTAATCATATTCAACCGAAATTTCAATGGGGAGTATAAAATATGCTTTCTTTTGAAGACCATTTTTTTAGTGTGTCCCGACTTTTCTTTTACCTTATTTCCAGCTTGTTTTTTATAATCATCTCAAGCTGTTTTTTTTCTCCCTTGACCTTCCTCCTTTTCCGTTTTATCCTTTTCGTATTCAAAGTCTGTTTTAAATCGTCTTGACACCCCAAAAAAATTTAGAGGTTGATATGATTCCTCAAATCCAATCCAGGCCGAGTGAACCGTCTAACAGTCCGGACTATCTACAAATGAGTCTGGCCGCCGCCATGACCCTTGGGCTGAAAGAGGGCCTGTTTTATCGCAATGCCCGGTTATATTGTTTAAACCTTTTATTAACCTATCCCCAAGGGTGTCAGGCCAACTGCGCCTATTGCGGATTACAAAAGTCCCGCCAAGGGGCCTTTGGGGAAAAAAGCTTTATCCGGGTCTCCTGGCCGACTTATGATTTGGAGACGATCATCCGGAAAACCCGGGAACGGAAAAATCGTCTTTTTCGAATCTGCATTTCCATGATAACCCACCCCCGGGCCGTGGAGGACACCCTTTATTTGACGGAGAGGTTTCAGCGGGAAGTGGGCCTGCCCATCTCCATCCTGATGAACCCAACCAGTATGAAACCTTGTGATCTCCAGGCATTAAAGGATAAAGGGGCCCAGATGGCCGCGGTGGCCCTCGACCTGGCCACGGAAGATTTGTTTGATCTTCATCGAGGCAAAGGGGTGGGAGGACCCCATCGTTTTGGGAAATATTGGGAAATGCTCTCGGCCACTGCCGCAACCTTTGGAAAAAATATGGCCGGATGTCACCTGATCGTGGGCATGGGAGAGCGGGAGGATCAGATGGTCCAGAGGATTCAAAAGGTCAGAGACCTGGGAGCCCGGACTCACTTGTTTTCCTTTTACCCGGAAAAAGGGTCCCGGCTGGCGGAAGAGGAGGCTTGTCCGGTGGATCAATACCGGCGGATTCAATTGGCCCGGTATTTGATTGACTTCGATCACTGCCGCGCCGAGCAAATGGAATTTGATGAAAAAGGGAAAATCCGTTCTTTCGGATTGCCGGAATCGCCGGTCCAAACATGGATTGAAACCGGGAAGCCTTTTATGACCAGCGGTTGTCCGGGAGGGGGGATGGAGGCAGCCTGCAACCGCCCCTATGGGGACGGCCCGCCCAGCGATATTCGCAGTTATCCTTTTCCCCTGGAACAAGAAGATATAGCCCTAGTGAAACAACAACTAGGGCGAAGGTAAGGGCCTATCCTGGACATGATGAACCGGCGGCTGAGGATTGCCCTCTTCTTCTTAATCCTATTTTGGGAAATACCCGTGGTCTTTACTGCGGAGAAAAAGGATTTAGAGACACTTTGCCGGGAGAAGGCCCATCACCAAAATCCCCAATTTATTAATCCCTTGCTCAAGGAAAACCAACCCGGGGGACTTTTACGATTTCTAAAATGGAAACTCAGTTCAAATCCCTTTAAATCTGAAAAACAAATCCCCCCCAGGTTTCCCGTACACACCCCAAATGGTGATCAAATTTTATCCAGAGGCGATTCTCTGACCTATCTCGGCCATGCCACCTATTGGATACGGCTGCAAGGGCTTAACGTCCTAACCGATCCGGTTTTTAATGAAATAGGATTTTTTTATACCCGACACATCCCTTTCCCTCTGCCTCCAAAAGAATTACCCGTCCCTGAGGTGGTGCTCATCTCCCATAGTCACTATGATCACCTGAATGTGGAAAGCCTTCAGATCCTGGGTCCCTCCTCCTTGTATTTAACCCCTTTGGGGCATAAAGACTGGATAAAAGAAATCATTCCTCAGGCCCGGGTTATTGAGTTGGATTGGTTCGAAACCTTCTCCCATAAGGGCCTGACGTTCCGTCTCCTCCCTGCCCAGCATTGGAGCAGGCGGACGCCTTGGGACACTAACCGGCGCTTGTGGGGATCATGGCTCATCGAAGGGGAAAAACGAAAGGTTTTTTTCGCCGGGGATACGGGTTATTTTTTGGGTTTTAAAGAGTTCGGGGAAAAATTCGGGCCCATGGATGCCGCCCTCCTACCCATTGGAGGCTATGAGCCCAGGTGGTTTATGGAAAAGTACCATATGAACCCTCAGGAGGCCGTGAAGGCTTTTCTGGATTTAAAGGCCCAGGTTCTCGGTCCTCTTCATTGGGGGGTCTTTGACCTGACCGATGAGCCTATGGACCTTCCTCCCAAAGCCCTTCGGGAGGCGGCCCGAGCCGCCAATCTGAGCGAAGAGAGAACCCCCCTTATTCCCCATGGAGGAACCTGGTATTTTCCTTAAACAACAAGAAAGGGCCTAATCAGGGTTCCCCCAATCCCTAAGGTTTGCAGGAGAAATCGGCTTTTCACTGGGACAACCCCTTGACTTTCAAAAGCAATCATTGACAAGACCTCCTATTCCCCCTAAAATAGTTTAAACCCTATTCGGAGGCATTATGAGTTGGAAAAAAGAGATGGGGACTTCTCTGAAAGGCCATTTTCTCATAGCCATGCCCAATCTGCTGGACCCGAATTTTTTTCAAACCGTCACCTGCATTTGTGAACATACCCTGGAAGGGGCTTTGGGATTGGTCATTAACCGGGTCCTGCCGGATTTGACCGGAGGAACGGTTTTCCGCGAACTGGGCATGGATTCCATTCCCGCCCAGGAGACCCTGCCTCTCTATGTTGGCGGCCCGGTCCATAAAGGGCAAATCTTTGTCCTCCATGGGCCGCCTTTCGGATGGGAAGGCCTTTATTCGGTATCCCCGTCTCTGGCTTTAAGCAATTCCAAAGATATTATCGAAGCCTTGGCTCTAGGCAAAGGCCCGGAAAGGTATATCGTTGCCCTGGGCTGTGCCGGGTGGGGACCCGGTCAGCTGGAATCGGAAATCATGGCCAATGCCTGGCTGACCTGCCCGATTGATGAAACGATTCTTTTTAATACCCCGGTGGAGAAACGCTGGGAACAATCGGCCAAACTGCTTGGCATTGATTTGGCGCTCCTATCCGATACGGTTGGACATGCCTGATACGAAAATAGGTTTCAAGGATTCGAGGATTCCAGGGTTCAAGTGGTAATTGTTCCCACGCCTTTAACTTTAATCCTAGACCCCTGGGCCCCTTGAATCCTTTTTCATACTTCGGGGTGCCCCACGGGGAATAAAAATTCCTAGGGAGTGAAGACAGGATATGGGAGAGATAAAAAGCACGTTAGACCTGATCATGGAAAAGACAAAAAATCTTTCCATGAGTGCAGCAGAAAAAGAAGAAATCAAACAGCAGGAATGGATAAAGAAGGCTCGGGGATGGATTCGAAAATTCCTTGATGAAGTGGTTGACTTAGACAAGATTAAAGGGGAGCTTTTAGAAAAAGAGCAACCGGCTGGTTGGAAAAATTTATTAAAGAAAGAATTGATTGAGGGCCTGGAACCGGAAGGGAAGAATCACAAGAGAATACAATTACTGAATGAATTACTGGGTATTCCCTCGGGACCTTTTGAAGATATTTTGGAAGTCTATCATCAACATCTGAACCAGGTTAAGGCAGAGAAATTAACCCTTCGACAAAAAGAACTGGCGGCCCAAGGAATTTTCGGATCGGCCGTCATTCCCAACCTGAACCGCGATCCTTCCTGGGCGGCTTTCCTGGAGCAGGAAAAGCAGTCCTGTCGGGAAAACTGGCGAGCCCTCATAAGTAATTAAACCAAGTATTTCTAATCGTCTTAAAATTCGCTTCAATGGCTTTGCGGCCTTGGAGTACCTCTCCATGACCGCTGAGGAGATAGTCTATATCCAGGGAGGTCAGGCGCTCAATGCTGTTTTTTAACTGAGATCCGTTTCCACCAGGCAGATCCGTCCGACCGATGCCTTGGCTGAAAATGAGGTCACCGGTGAACAGGGCTTTGTGCTCCGGCCAATAGAGACATAAGGAACCCGGTGAATGACCGGGCGTGATCATCACCTGAAAAAGTTGATCTCCCATCGTCACCTCGCCCTCCTGAAGAAAAAAATCCGGTTCAAGTCCATTCGTCCCGTTCCACCCATGCCGGCCGGCATATTCTTGGATAAAGCCCCATTCCGTTTGACTCATGGTGATCAGAGTGGGTGTTTTAAAGAGCGTGGCCGCCTCCAGATGATCCGGGTGGCCGTGGGTGATCATAACCAGGTCAACCCCTTCGGGAGTAAACCCGAGATCATACAACCCCAGACGAACATGGTCGAAGAGATGGAGATGGCCGGGGTCAATCAGAATGGTTTTTGATCCTTGGATCAGATAGCTGTTGCAATTGTTGGCCTGGGGGTGACGCCAAATAAAGGCCTGGAGGTTGTCGAGAATTTTCATACCCTGATTGCTTCCCTAAAATAATTCAAGTTGATGGTTTATGGTTTTTTTCTTTTTCTTTTTAGGCGATGAGGCTGAGGGAGGCGGCGCCACGTCGGCTTTCTCAGGAATCGATTGGTCCGGTTCCTCTACTTCGGAGGAAAGGATGACCTTCCGAGTTTCCTCTGGAATGGCAGGGATAGAAGGCGTTCCCTCTTCTTCCGAAAATATTTTTTCCTTTGTTACGGCTTCAGGAGAAAGGTCTAGGACCTGCTTGGTCGAGAAAAAGGAGACCAGGGTTTCGGCCCGTTCGCGTATGGCGGCCAACCGGGAAGAAGAGGCCAGGACCAGGGCCGGCTGGAGGCCTTTATAAATCACCAGGGAAGTAAAAAGCTCTTCCTTTAAGACCGAAAGTAATGCCGGCCAGAGCCTCCGATGGGCCAAGGGATAAAAGAATCGTCTCTCGGGTGTTGTGCCCGAATCCACTTCAACTTGAAGGAGTTTCTCAGATCTCCCTGAAATAAAAGATGGATTTCTTGTTATGGATTTTTCTCCCGGAAAGAGACGGATAAAAAGGGGTTGGGTTAGATAACACTTTAAGATTTCAAGCCCTAAAGCCTGTTGGTCTTCCTCGGACAAAAGCATCCACTTTTCCCTGAGACGTTCCTGCCCGGCCGTCAGGAAAAAGTCCAACCAAAAGGCTAAACGTAAGGGCAAGGGATGTTTCGGCCGACAAAGAAGCTCTTCCGGTGATAAAGACTGGTCTCCGGGGGTATCAAACAAAAGATGTCCCCATTGACTTAGAGGCTTTTCGGGTAATTGCACTTTGTCCATAACCAAATCTAATGTGGAAAAAGGGTTGTAATCCTTTACCGATCTATCGAGAAAAGCCCATCCTTAAAAACTTCAGAGGTAAACAGGGATGTGCATTTTTGTTTCTATCCATTTTCTTTAAGCCTGTCAAGGTATTAACAAACACTGGCTTATCTAGGGAGCTGTTTGAATCTTAATTAAATGTTACAGAGGACGAGCCAGGACGAGAATCGTGTTGGGTATTTGTTTTAAAATAGTTGAATATTTGATATAGTTTTCAAAATTTTGATCCTACCTTTGAAAAAAGGAAATGCCCTGAACCAATCAGGCGGGCTGAAGGAGAAAGCATGAAAACGCCAACTTTGGCATCATACTGGAATCGAGTGGTAGAAGGCAGGCCGGCTGAGGCCAGACTGATTCATCCCAAGACCGTGATCACCGCCCCCTGGGTGCGGATGAAGTGCCGTTACGGCTGTCCGGGATATGGAAAAAGTTACTGTTGTCCTCCGGACACCCCCACTTCGGAAGAAACCAGGGCCGTTTTGGATTGTTACCAAAGGGCCATACTGTTTCACTTTCAATTGGTCAAAACTCAAGGAGAAAAAAGAAAAAAGGGGGTAAAGGATTTTTTTGAGGCCTTAGTCACCTTGGAAGGGGAACTGTTCAAAGACGGTTTTTATAAAGCCTTCCTTTTAGTGGCCGGTCCCTGTGGTCTTTGCCAGGAATGTGGAAAATTAAAGGGCTCACCCTGTTTGTTTCAGTACCGGGCCAGGCCGTCCATGGAGGCCTGCGGCATTGATGTCTATCAGACCGCCCGCAACAACGGCTTTCCCATCCAGCCGCTCCACGAAAAATCGGAGACTCAGAATAACTATTGTCTCATGCTGGTCGATTAACAAGGTGCTGAAAAAGATCCATCTACAGCGTTCCCCTCATCCTTCGTCATTGCGGCGTATTTCTATATACGCCTCACTCCTCAGGATTTAGGGCGCCTTGTATCTGGACCTTTTTGAGCACCTTGTCATAAATGAGTAGCCTCTTTTTTTATTTGCCACGGACCAACACAAACGAACTCTGTGGCTGCTTCAGCGACGCCTCAAGACCACAAATATTTTCCTCGGTTATTTAAAAAATCTCGATAGATTTTGAAATAATCGGTCTCCTCATAGCTGGTTGCGGTTATCGGTACCGTATCGAAATTGTAAATCGTTGCTCCCGGATAGGAGAGAAGAATCGGTGAGTGGGTGACGATAATAAACTGGGCCAGGTTCTCACTGGTCTCTTTGAGGATTTTTAGCAGTTCGATTTGCTTCTTCGGAGACAGGGCGTTCTCCGGTTCATCCAGAAAATAGAGGCCCTTTCTTCGGTAGGTGCTTTCGAAATATTGAATATGCCGTTGGCCATGAGATCGGGAGATAAGAGAATCCCCGCCGTAATATTCAAATAGTTTGGGACTGGGCCTGGCCCAGGCATCAATGCATTCGGCCAAGTAACGGAATATCTCCGAATCAAAATAGGAACCGGGAACGGTCTCTTCCAGCCAGTCAACCTCTAAGTATCTGTACAGCTCCTCGGCATACCTGTTATTGGAAAAGACCCTTCTTTGATAGCCCTCTTCATCCCGCCAGATATGAATGGCACATTTTTTGGCAATGGCCTTTAATAAAGTCGACTTGCCGGTCCCGTTTTCGCCGATAAAAAAAGTCACCGGCTCGGGAAAAAACAAAGCCTCGGTCCTGTTAAAAATCTCCAGATCAAACGGGTAACAATCTTTCGCTGGAAATCGGTTGCTGTTAATTCTGATCTGGGTCAGATGGACCATCGTTTAGGAATTCTTTTCTTTTCCAATATCACTGGAATCGGCTAACGATTTTTGGACCGGTAAACCGGAAATCATTTCAGTCGGCAAGTTTAAGATCGATCGCAAAACCATCTCCGGCCGGATTTCATGTTCATGGCCGGCAGTCAAGGACCAACGGGCCGTGATCGTCCCATCTTCTTTTAGCCTTAATGATAGCTCCTGTATCAAAGGACGTAGGTCGATGCGTTCCGGTTTTTTCCCGGTCTTCTCTGCCGGCCAGTGTTCGGCCGCTAGGAATTCCTGGACCCGGTTCCCTTCCAGTAAAGAGGAGGTCAGTTCAACTTCATAATAATAGACCTGGTCATTTGGTAAAGGGCTGTTCAGGAAAACTTCCGATATCATCACAATTCGCGTTCCCGGAAATAGTTCTTGCGGCAAGCGGTTTTTTACCGTCTCGGCTTTCAGCCAATCCAGCAAGTGAATATCCACAAATTCCCCCAGGCTGCTTAACCCCACCGGCAAGGCCTGTCCAAAGGAAAGGCGGGGCATGGGATGAAACCCCTGAGAAAAGGCCAGGGGCAGTCCGGATCTTCGTAAAGCCCGGATGAGGGCCTCTTTCCACTCTAGGTGTCCCAGGAATCGGGATGGTCCGCTCTTGGTTACTATGAGACGGAATTTTTTCAGGGACTCCAAGGGATAGACGCACACCGAACGACCGGCTGGGACCTGAAACGTGTTAAAGAGCTGGGATTTAACGTTCAGGGTCGGACAAACCCCGCATTGATTGCATTCCCCCTGACGGCAATCGGAGGTCAATTCTCCGGCCAGGGCCTTTTGATATTCCGTCCAAAGAAAGTCTTTGTCCGCACCAGTCTGGATAAAATCCCAGGGAAAGGGATCTTCCCAATTCCGGGCCTGAAGATACTCCTCCGGATCGATGCCCTCCGCTTTAAAAGCCTGTTGCCAGAGGTCCCAGGAAAAATGTTCCCCCCAGCCATCCAGTAGGCCGCCCAGTTGATAAGCCCGAAAAATAGCCCGAGCCAGTCTTTGATCTCCCCTAGACAATATCCCCTCAAGGCAACTCTGGCGGGTATCGTTCCATTTGACCTGAATGTGTCGGGTATTCAAAGCCATACGCAAATAGTTGAGGCGCTGCAGACTCTCTTCCATGGGAATTTGAGAGGCCCATTGAAAGGGCGTGTGCGGTTTGGGAATAAAGGTGGAGAGGGCCACATGGATTTCGTAGCGCTTGCTGGTTCGTTTGACGATCCGAGTGATCTTTTTGACCAGATCGACCAGGCCGTCCAGATCTTCCTGGGTTTCGGAAGGCAGGCCAATCATAAAGTACAATTTCAAGACCCTCCAGCCCAAAGCAAAGACCGTCTCCGCGGTCTTCAGAATTTCTTCCTCGGTCACATTTTTATTGATCACATCCCGCAGGCGCTGGGTTCCGGCTTCTGGGGCAATGGTAAATCCGGTTTTCCTAACCCGCAGGATCTGTTCGATGACCTCAGGTTTCAAGGTGTCCACCCGAAGGGAAGGCAAAGAGACGGCCACCTTTTCCATTTCCCAACGTTCCATCAAAGCCGGCAATAGGTCATTCAAACAGGAATAATCCCCGCTGCTCAGGGAAAGGAGGGTGGCCTCGTCGTATCCGGTCCGGCTCAGTCCTTCTTCCAATAACCGGTAAACCTTTTCCGGAGACCGCTCCCGGACCGGACGATAAATGATCCCGGCCTGACAGAACCGGCAGCCCCGGGTACAGCCCCGGGCGATTTCCACACTTAAACGGTCATGGATGATCTGTTGATAGGGCAAAGGAAAGATGTCGGGATAGTCAGCCTGATTCAGATCAGGAATGATCCTTCTTCCAACCGTCTGTCTTTTTCCATCTTCTGTCTTTGAAGCCAGGGCCGGAACATAGACGCCCGGCAAACCAGCCAGGGCGGCCAACAAGTCGACCCGCTTTCCGCCGATTTTCTTCCAGGCCAGCCAGACATCGCAAATTTCCTCGATCACCTTTTCCCCGTCCCCGATGACCAAGGCATCAAAAAAACCGGACATCGGCTCGGGATTAAAGGTACAGGGCCCGCCGGCAATGACTAAGGGATCGCCTTCCCTGCGCCCCTCTGTCCAGACCGGGATTCCGCCCAGGGAAAGCATATTCAAGACATTGGTATAGCCCAATTCATAGGGCAGGCTGAAGCCCAGGATATCAAAATCCTTGAGAGGTCTTCCCGATTCCAGGGAGGACAAAAGGATCGACCGTCCCTGCAGCAGACGGGTCATATCCAGGGCCGGGGCAAAGACCCGTTCGGCCCAGACCTCCGGCCGTTGATTTAAGATATGATAGAGGATCTTCATTCCCAGATAAGACATGCCCACTTCATACAGATCCGGGAAGGCCAAGGCAAAACGGAGATCGACGGTTTGAGGATCCTTTATGGTGGAAAAGAGTTCCTTGCCCAGATACCGGCTGGGCCGGCGAACCAGGGGTAAGATGGGTTCTAGAGCCTGGGATTCCATTTAGACATTTGTTCCTTTACATATTGCTGAAAAAAGGCCCATCTATTGCGTAGCCCTCATCTCTCGTCATTGCGACGTACTTCCACGTACGACTCATTCCTCGAGATGTCGGGCGTCTTGTATCTGGACCTTTTTGAGCAACATGTAAAAAAAATTTTCCACATAATATTAGCAGTACATAAAAATTCTCGACAGTTCGCTACGAGGAAAGAGATTAACAGATATTTATAGCTTAACAAGGCTGGAATTACACGAAGATAATTTGATCCAATCTTTGTTGTTTCTCCTTGATCCCTTTTCGTTTCTATTTTATACTCCTTTCATCGAAAAGCAAGTTATTTTAAAGAGTAAGGGTCCGGGTATTATGACTGCCGACCGGTCTGATCTGTTATGTTCATTTAAAAGATTACAATACAACCCTGATGGTTCCTTAGATATCTATATCCAATGACCCTGGTTTTTTTAGACATATTTTTAAAAGACAAATTGGTCTTTCCCCCAATGAGTACAGGGAAAGGATGCGACCACGAATCAATCAACCCCAAAAATGAATTTGGGATGAAAAAATACATTCACCGGGAAAAATGATTTGTTACGATCTGAAGAGTGCCTCTGGATTGGAGGAGAAGTCTAAGCCTCTCCAGGGCGAATCAATTCGCCTCCGGCAACAGATCCGTTAGATCAGATCATTGGATAAGGTTTCTCAAGGCTCATCTCATGCAGATCGCCGTCACCCATACCAATACGGATTTTGACGCCCTGGCTTCCCTGGTTGCGGCCACCTACCTTTATCCGGGTGCCGTCGGCGTCCTCCCTGGGCAACTGCGCCCCAATGTGCGGCACTTTTTAGCCCTCCACCAGGACCTATTCCATCTCTGCTCCGTGAAAGAAGTGGATCTGGATATGGTTACCAGATTGATCGTAGTAGACACCAACCACTGGGCCCGTCTGGACCGATTGGCCTTCTTTCAAAGTAGGAACGATATCGACATTGAACTCTGGGATCATCACCTCGCCGGAGGAAATATTGTACCGACCTGGAAATGCCTGGAACAAGCGGGCGCTACGATTACCCTGATGCTCCGAGAGATCAGAAAAAAGGATTGTGCCTTTTCGCCCATGCATGCAACCCTATTCCTAATGGGCATCTACGAAGACACCGGGAACCTGGTCTATGCCTCCACCGGAGCGGAAGATGCCTATGCCGCCGGGTTCTTACTGGAAAACGGGGCCGATCTGAACGTGGCCACGGCTTACCTGTCTTCCTCCCTGGATGGAGGCCATACGGACGTCCTCGCCGACATGTTGGATTCTTCTCAGGCGCACCTAATAAGTGGATATAAAGTGGGCGTTCTGCTGGTGCCGGTAGAGAGCGGATTGACCCAACTGTCTTCGGTCTTATCCAAATATAAAGAAATAAAGGGGTTGGATGGGGCCTTCGGAATCTTTAGCTGCTCGGATCGATGCATGGTCATCGGCTGCGCCGGAACGCCGGAAATCGACGTGGGCGGGGTCATGCGCCGGCTGGGTGGTGGCGGCCATCCCGGAGCCGGGTCGGCCATCGTCAGATCGGGAGATGCCGAAGCGGTGCGCCTAAAGGTAATGGAAATGATCGCCGATCAAGTGACCAGGCGCCGGATCTTGGTCCGGGACATCATGTCTCAGCCCGAAACAGTGGTTGCGCCGACGGCTTCGGTCCGGGAGGTACGTCCTATGCTTGAAGTGTCACGCTCTCGTACAGCCCTCGTTTTGGATAACGGCCGTCTCTCTGGACTATTCACCAGAGAAGAATGCAGCAAGGCCAAGACGGACTCCCAGTTAATGGCCCCGGTCAAGGCCTTCATGCGGACAAATTTTCCGCTCCTTCTCCCTGATGCTGTCCCCAAGGAGGCCTTGAGGATCATGACCGAAAGCGGCAAAGGCCTGCTTCCGGTCGTCGAATCCGGCAGGCTGGTAGGGGTCATAACCCGGGCGGATCTCCTGCTGCATATCTATGAGTAACGGGTTGGCTGAAGCGCCATCATGGCCATCCCTCATGACTTTCGTCTTTAAACACCAGGCCTGAAATATATTTTTTTTAAATCAGGAGTAAGCGATGCAATCTCTAATTAATGACTGGCGTTTTTTTATTCTTGCCTACCTCATTCTGGCAGGTGTCTGGGGGCTGCTTGCAAAAATTGCCTCTAATCGACTCGGCCCCTTAACGGCATCGTGCATTGCCTTGACCTTTGCTTGGCTGACCGTTAGTCTAGTCACTCTGAAAAAGATCAATTTACAGCTAAACATCGGGATGTTGGCTGCGGTTATCTGCGGGATATTTGGCGGCCTGTCATCTCTTCTGTTTTATAAGGCCCTTCAGCAGGCGCCTGCAAGCACCGTGATTCCTGTCAGCTCCTTATATCTAGTGATTACCGTGGTGCTTTCCTGTTTTTTTCTTGGAGAAACATTAAAATTCAAACAGATCGTAGGCATTGCCTTTGCCATCCTGTCAATAATACTTCTCATAAAATAATCCCAAAAGTCTTTCCGCATAACTTCGCCATCCCTTTGCCAAACGGTATTTTCCAGCGGTGGGAATAAGTCTCGTTAATTAAATAGAGATTCAGGGAGGAGGGCGGCCTTGTTCATTCGGATCGGAAGGAGTTAAAACGCAACGCCCCTGTTGAAGGGTTCCTTCAATAGGGGCGATTAGAGTGCGCTATGGTTGAAAACGGGTTGGCCGTTATCGTTGACCGCTTTTGCGGGGGGGCGTTTGTTTCTCCCTTTCTTGGTTTCTTCTTAAGGCTTCCTTTTCTGCATTATTAATAACCTGCATTTTCCTTTCCTTTTCCCGATCAATCCGGTTCAGTTCTTCCGTTTGTCTCCGCCGGTCGGAACCCACTGTACCCCGATCAAGGACCTGGGTTTTCCGATCCTCCGCCCGTTGCTCTTCCTGCCGTCTCCGTTCATCGGCATGTTGGCGAATCCCTTCTTTCGACCGGTATTGTTGGGCCTCGGCCAAGCCGGTCCAACCAAAAAGAAAAGTAGATACCCACGGGCTCACGCCCGTGGCACTAAAAACCAAAATCGAACTTTAATTGGAGTTGGCCCTTATCGACCTTCTCCTGATATTGAACATATCTCTTGATGACTTTTTCATCGATACCAA